>ULWD01053545.1_pt1 | contig 93362 bp, 96 predicted proteins | sample 1960011 | NCBI WGS metagenome assembly ULWD01 (sample SAMEA4835803, study PRJEB28245) | human gut metagenome | biome: gut microbiome; material: fecal sample | place: Denmark | collected 2008 | reverse complement strand
TAAATAAAATTTTTTAAGACATTTTCAAAAATGATTGACAATTGTATTTTTTTACAGCAGTAGTAACGAATAAAAAATTTTCTATGTGTTACTACTGTTAAGCTTAGAATATTCTTGCTTTTTTTATGTATACAGTATATAATATATATATATTTTTTTATATTACTTTTATATCAGTAGTTATAAACACTATAAAACGAGCAATTGCTCAAGGAGGAAAAAATGGATAAAAATTATTGGGTAAATGTTTACAAATGCCGGAAAGAAATTCTTAAATTGGCAAGGAACCCTGAATGCTTTTGTTGGGGTTATGATGTAGATTTCATCATTGGATGGTATTGCGATGAAATTGTAGCTAATGGTGGTATAGGAATCAAGCTTATTAACGGAGTACCTTTTGAATTATATACTCATTTAGGAAAGGTTGGAATTTTTTCAGAAATAAACACATGCTTTTGTGATAACAAAGAGATGCTTATTAAAAAGTTACAAGCTGATTATGGTATTGTGTTGATTCCAGAAGTAAGAAATCTTTCTAGGAGAGACTACTTGGTTGGACAAGTATATGCCATTACAAAATTACCGTGGACATCTGAGCCACTTCCTGTATTTCAGTACAAAACTCCCGAAGAAGAGGATGGGGGTTTTGCAAAAAGGGATAGTCTTTGTAATGAGATAGAGAAAATCTATAATCCTTGTAAAAAAGATAAATTTTTAGAAAAGCGACGTATAGAAGATGATTGGCTTGTTGCCGATGATGTACGTAGGGAGTTTTATAAGTTAGGAATATCGATACCTCGTGAAAAAAAACACGGAGAAAATGAATTCCATACTAAATATCATGTTCCGTATTATAAAATTTAGTCTAATAATTATTCCAAATCAAAGATAACTCTTTTATAGCTGAACGTCAAAAATAAGCACTTTTTGACGTTCAGTACATTATAAATTTGAGTTATCTTTTTTTATATAATAAGAAAGTAATACTTTCCTATTATATAAAAAGCTACAATTGCTAGCCCTTTGAGATTTTTTCCTTTTAGTCGAAAACTCAAATCGGGCGAGAACAAATAAGAAAAATTTCCAATTTTTCTTATTTATTCTGCAAAATTATCTAAGTGTCTTTATTTTTGAAATAGAATGTGATACAATAACTCTGATATAAAAAGAAGGAAAAGAAAGATGGAATATAAGGAAGAAATATTAGAAAAATGTTTGCCTAAATATTTAGAAGAAGATTTGAAAAATTATAAAGAAGGGCTAAAAAATAAATCGAGACTCATAGATTGTTTGTTAGGAGAATTACAGCAATCAATTAATTGTGCATATGTTGACAATGAAATAACAGAAGAACAATGTGATTACCTATATAAAAAATATATTCGTGGAGGAAAGTAAATGATAGACTTTACAAATTGCAAAATTAATAAATTCAGGTATTATGGTGGTAAAAATGGAGGAAAGATATGTATTATTTATAATAATGAAGAATACATGCTTAAATTTCCAGGTATAAATGAAGGAGTAGAAGAGCATGAGTATTCAAATAGTTGCATATCAGAATATATTGCATGTGAAATCATAAGAACATTAGGGCTAAATGTACAAAAAACTATATTAGGAACATATTCAAGCCAGGAAAATACAAAAACTGTAGTTGCATGTAAGGATTTTACTAGTTATGGAAAAATATTTAAACAATTTGCAGAATTAAAAAATAGCCAGATAGAAACATCTAAAAATGGATATGGAACAGAATTAAGTGAAGTAATAGAAACTATAGAAGAACAACAAATATATGATGCAAAAGAACTAAAGGAATTTTTTTGGAATATGTTTATAGCTGACACACTTGTAGGAAATTTCGACAGACATAATGGAAATTGGGGATTTTTAATAGACGAAGAAAAGCAAAGGGTAGAAATAGCACCAATATATGACTGTGCATCTTGTTTATATCCTCAATTAACAGATCAAAGAATAAAAGAAATTATAAATGATGAAGACGAAACAAATGCAAGAGTATATGTATTTCCAACATCAGCATTAAAAGAAGATGGTAAAAAAATAAATTATTTTGAATATATAAGTAGTTTAAAAAACGAAGATTGCAATAGTGCAATAATGAGAATAGTACCATTAATAGATTTAAATAAAATAAACAATATAATAGAGCAAACACCAGAAATATCTGAAATAAGAAAAGAATTTTATAAAAAAATAATAAAAGAAAGATATGAGAAAATCTTATTAAAAACATATACAAAAATAAAAGAAAGGTAGCAAAATGGAAACAAAATACATAGAAAAAGTAAAAGAAATAAATAAAGGAAAGAACTTAAAATATTACATATTAACAATGGGATGTCAACTAAACGAAAACGATTCAGAAAAACTATGTGGAATGGTAGAAGAAATGGGATACCAGCCAACAGAAGAATATAAAGAAGCAGACCTAGTAATATTCAACACATGTTGTGTAAGAGAAAATGCAGAAGACAAGCTATTTGGAAAATTAGGAGAACTAAAAAAAGTAAAAGAAACAAGAGGAACAATAATAGCAATAGGTGGATGTATGATGCAAGAAAAACATATAACAGACAAAATACACGAAAGTTATTCATATACAGACATAATATTTGGAACACACACATTGCAAAACTTTCCAGAAGACTTGTACAAAACATTAGAAACCAAAAAGAAACAACAAGACATATTAGATATAGACGGAGAAGTATATGAAGGACTTCCAATAAAAAGAACAAGCAATATAAAAGCATCTGTAACAATAATGTATGGATGTAATAATTTCTGCACATATTGTATAGTTCCATATGTACGTGGAAGAGAAAGAAGTAGACATCCAAAAGACATATTAGCAGAAGTAAAAGAACTTGCAAAAGAAGGATACAAAGAAATTACACTATTAGGACAGAATGTAAATTCATATTTAAGAGCAGAAAAATGGAAAGAAGAAGGAAAAGAATATGAAGGAATAAATTCATTTGCAACACTACTAAAAGCAATAAACAAAATCGAAGGAATAGAAAGAATAAGATTTGTATCGCCACACCCAAAGGACTTTACAGATGATGTAATAGAAGCTATTGCAGACTGTAAAAAAGTTTGCAAATTAGTACATTTGCCTCTTCAATCAGGAAGCACAAATGTATTAAAATTAATGAATAGAAAATATACAAAAGAACAATATTTAGAATTAGTAGAAAAAATGAAAAAAAGAATACCAAACTTAACACTTTCAACAGACATAATAGTAGGATTTGCGGGAGAAACCGAAGAAGATTTTGAAGACACATTAGATGTAGTAAGAAAAGTATGTTTTGAACAAGTATATATGTTTATATATTCAAGAAGAGTTGGAACACCAGGAGATAAGATGGAAAATCAAATTTCAGAAGACATTAAACACAAGAGATTTGACAGACTAAAAGAATTAGTAGAAAGTCAAATAGCAGAAAACAATCAAAAATATATAGGAACAACTCAAAAAGTATTAGTAGAAGGGCCAAGCAAAAATAATCCGGATTTATTGACAGGAAGAACAGACAGTAACAAAGTGGTAATTTTTGAAGGAGATTCTGAACTAAAAGACAAAATTATAAAATTGAAAATAGTTTCAGAACATATGTGGTATTTAAGAGGTGAAATTATGAATGATTATGCAAGTTTAGATACTGCAATAGAAATAATGGCATATAAAATTACTGATTGTGTAAAAAGAGTAGAAGAAAATCCAGAAAAATATGAAAAAGAATTAGAAGAATTAAGAGAAGAAAGAAATAAAATGTATAGTGGAGATATGAAAACTATCAAAAAAATAATAGATATATATGGAAAAGAGCTAAGAGAGAAAGTATCAAAATAAACAAGCGAAATGGAAGGAACAAAAAATGGAACAAAGTATAAAAGATAAATATAAATTGTCAGAGGAAGAACATAATAAAATATATAAAGAAATTGAAAAAGAAGTATTTGTAAATTCAACACCACAAGACGAACCAATAGCTATAATTGTTGGTGGACAACCTGGATGCGGAAAAGGTGGAGTAATAGCATATACTAAAAATCAGGTTGAAGCAAATGGAAAATGTATCATATTAATAACAACAGATGAATACAAACCATATCATCCAAATGCAATAGAAATAGCAAGAAATTATCCAACAGAATATGTAGAAATAGTAGAACAAGATGCTGGACCATGGACAGGAAGTATAATGAAAAAAGCAATAGATGATAAGCACAATTTTATATTTGAAGGGACTCTAAAAAATGATAGAATTTTAGACAGAATTCAAGAATTAAAACAAAATGGTTTCAATGTTACAGTAAGAGTATTAGCTGTTCCAAGACTTGAAAGTTTACTTACAGTACATGAGAGATATGAAAAGCAAATGGAAGTCTTAACATATGGAAGACTGATTTCAATAGAACATCACAATAAAGCTTATGATGGAATTCCAGCAGTTGTTGACAAGATTGAAAAATCTGGATTATGCACAGTTGAAGTATATTTAAGAGGAGACGAAATAGGAAAACCAGTAAAGGTATATTCAAGTAAAGAAAAGAATGAAAGATTTCCAACTGCAAGAATTGCATTAGAAGAATATAGGAAATCAGAAGGAAAAGAAACTATAAAAACAGCAAAAACTAGAGTAAATAAGCTTAGAGAAAGTTTTGTAAAAAGAAATGCTAAAGAATCTGAATTAAAACAATTAGATGAACTGGAAAATTATTGGATTAATAAGCCAATAGAAAAATAAGGAGAAAGATAAAATGGCACAAACAATAGCAGAAATTGAAGATAGATCAGTAATATCACCAATGATGCAAAAATATTTAGAAACGAAAGAAGAATATAAAGATTGCATACTATTTTACAGATTAGGCGATTTTTATGAAATGTTTTTTGAAGATGCACTAATAGCTGCAAGAGAACTAGAGATAACGCTAACAGGGAAAGATTGTGGTTTACCAGAAAGAGCACCAATGGCAGGAATTCCACATCATGCAGCAGAAGTATATGCAGAAAAATTAATAGAAAAAGGATATAAAGTTGCAATTTGTGAGCAACTAGAAGACCCCAAAACAGCAAAAGGCATTGTAAAAAGAGGCGTAATAAGAATACTTACACCTGGAACAATAGTAGAAAGCAACCTACTAGAAGAAAAGAAAAATAATTATATAATGAGTATTTGCAAAAGTGGAATCTATTTTGGTGTAAGTGTATGTGACATTTCAACAGGAGAATTTTATAGTAGTGAAATTAAAAGCGAAAATAACTTTGCATTATTGCTAGATGAAATAGCAAGATTTGCACCATCAGAAATAATAGCAAATTCAATGATGTTTGAATGTCAAGAAGAAATGGACAAAATACGTGAAAGATTTTCAATATATATGAGCAGATTTAGTGATAAATTTTTTACAGACGATGTTGGAAATTTAACATTGGATTACAATATAATAGAAAATAAAAAAGAAGTAACAAATTTAAAAGAAAAGCCATTAGCAGTAAAATCAATAAATGCATTGTTAGAATACTTAAACGAAACTCAAATGACGAGTTTGGAACATATAAATACAATAACAATTTATAGTTTATCAAAATATATGTCATTAGATATAAATGCAAGAAGAAATCTAGAAATAACAGAAAAGATGAGAGATAAAAGCAAAAAAGGAACTTTACTTTGGGTATTAGACAAAACATCAACATCAATGGGAGGTCGTTTGCTAAGAAGATGGCTAAATGATCCACTTTTAGAAGTAAAAGAAATTCAAGAAAGACTAGATGCTGTAAAAGAACTAAAAGATAATATGATGCTTAGAGGAGAAATTACAGATACACTAAAAAAAGTATATGATATAGAACGTCTTGCTGGAAAAATGACATATGGTAATGCAAATGCAAGAGATATGATAACATTAAAAAATTCGCTAGAAAGATTACCAGAAGTAAAAAGTGTTTTAGAAATGTGTCAATCACATAAATTAAAAGAATTATATGAAAACTTAGACGAATTAAAAGATGTATTTGCATTAATAGAAAAATCAATAGTAGAAGACCCTCCTATGACAATAAAAGACGGTGGAATAATCAAACTAGGATATGATGAAGAAATAGATACATTAAAGAAAGCTTCTACTGAAGGAAAGACTTGGCTTGCAAAACTAGAAGCAGATGAAAAAGAAAAGACTGGAATTAAAACTTTAAAAGTTGGATACAACAAAGTATTTGGATATTATATAGAAGTTTCAAAATCATTTGTATCACAAGTACCTGAAAGATTTATTAGAAAACAAACATTAACAACAGGAGAAAGATATATAACAGACGAATTAAAAACAATTGAAAATCAAATTTTAGGAGCAGAAGAAAAGGTTGTAAACCTTGAATATAATGCATTTGTGGAAATAAGAACAGAAATTGCTAAAAATATAAAAAGACTACAAAAAACAGCAAATGTAGTATCAACACTAGATGTTTTATCTTCATTTGCACAAGTAGCAGAAGATATGAATTATTGTATGCCTGTTGTAAAAGATGATGGAATTATCAAGATTAAAGAAGGAAGACATCCTGTAATTGAAAAAATGATAGGAAGCGGAAACTTTGTACCAAATGACACATATCTTGACAAAGAAGGAGATAGATTAGCAATAATCACAGGACCTAATATGGCAGGTAAATCTACATATATGAGGCAAGTGGCATTAATTACATTAATGGCACAAGTTGGAAGTTTTGTACCAGCAACAGAAGCACAAATTGGAGTAGTAGACAAAATCTTTACAAGAGTTGGTGCGTCAGACGACTTAAGCATGGGACAAAGTACATTTATGGTAGAAATGATGGAAGTAGCAACTATTCTAAAAGAAGCAACAGAAAACAGTTTAGTAATTTTAGATGAAATTGGAAGAGGAACTTCAACATATGATGGACTTTCTATTGCATGGGCTGTTGCAGAATATATTGCAAATAAAGAAAAATGTGGTGCTAAAACATTATTTGCAACACATTATCATGAATTAATAGAACTTGCAGATAAGCAAGAAGGAATAAAAAATTATTCAATTGCAGTAAAAGAAAAGGGCGAAGATATTATCTTTTTAAGAAAAATAGTAGAAGGTGGAACAGATGAAAGTTATGGTATCCATGTAGCTCGTTTAGCAGGAGTACCTAAAGTTGTTACAAAAAGAGCAGATGAAATTTTAACAAGTTTGGAAAGAAAGAGTATGCTTTCTGGTAAAAAACAAGAAAAAGAAAATAAAAAAGTAGTTGAAGGTCAATTTGATATGTTTAACTTTAAACTAGCAGAAATCGCACACGAAATTGATAAAATTAACTTAAACGAACTTACACCTATTGATGCTCTTAATACATTAATGAAAATTAAAGAAAAAATGAAATAAATACAAAACACTCTCTCATCGAAAATGAGAGAGTGTTTTGTGTTTTACATATCTGCTATGTAGCAGATGTAAAACTTTCGTCGCGTCGCAGCAAGATAAATCTTGTTAGAAACTTTTAGTGTGTCAAGTATCATTTCTGTTCTATGCGGTTGTGAGTAGTATTTCTTGTCACACCAAGTTAACTTAAGACAATTTTTCATATCTTGTCCAACTACGGGTTTTTCTGGTGTTATCAGCCAGAGGGTGGAAGAATCAGCAGATATACTTGTTACATAATTTCCCTGCTTGGTTTTTAAGACAAAAATACTTTCTGCGATCTGTGACACTTTCTTGATAGTAGAGGTTGTTACGCCTTTAATGCTAAACTCATTTCTTGAGTACTTATTTTCTTTTAGGCGATAGCCAACCAACCGTCCTCCCTTGCAAGGGATTTCCTCACTGCTTGCGAGATAGAATTTTTTTGATGCTAATAAATTTTTCATGTGTGAATACCTCCAAAATTTTTTCACAATTTGTTTATTACTGGATGCAAACACGAGGCTTGCACAACTTGGGATATACCCTGTATCTAAAAACTATTATAATATATTTTATGTAAAATGTCAAAAAAATAAAGAAAATTTCCAAAAAAACTTGATTTTATGGCAAAAATTGGGTATAATTAAAAAGAACATAAAAAGGCGCAGAAGAGTAGGAACAAATCCTACTCTTCAATCGTGAGAAGGAGGTTTTATGGCAAAGATAGAAGAAAAAGTAGAAGAACTAGTAAAAGAAAAAATTGAAAATATAGGATATAGCCTATATGATGTAGAATATGCCAAAGAAGGACCAAATTATTATTTAAGAATATACATAGATAAGCCAGATGGAATAGACTTAAATGATTGCGAAAAAGTAAATGATGAAATAAATGATTTATTAGACCAAGCAGATTATATAAAAGACCAATATTTCTTAGAAGTATCATCACCAGGAATTGAAAGAATATTGAAAAAAGATAGTCATTTAGAGCAAAATATAGGAAATCAAGTTGAAGCAAAATTATATAAAAAAGATGAAAATGGAAGAAAAAGCTATATAGGAGAGTTAAAAGCATTTGATGCAGACACAATTACGATTGATGAAATCAAATTCGATAGAAAAAACATAGCTCAATTAAAAACTATATACAACTGGGAAAACTAAATTTTCACAATAAAAGAAAGGAAGTATAAAAATGAAAGCAATAGATAATAAAGAATTAATATTAGCTTTGGAAGAATTAGAAAAAGAAAAGGGAATAAAAAAAGAAGAATTATTAGAATCAATAAGAACAGCTCTAATAACAGCATATAAAAGAAATTTTGATGCATTAGAAAACGTAGATGTAAGAATAGATGAAAAAACAGGGGAAACACATGTATACTCAATTAAAGAAGTAATGGAAAGAGCAAATGATGACGCATTAGAAATAAGTTTAGAAGATGCCAGAAAAATAGATGTTCATTTAAACATAGGAGATGAAGTTGCAGTAGAGATAGTGCCAAGAGACTTTGGAAGAATTGCAGCACAAACAGCAAAACAAGTAATAATCCAAAAATTAAGAGAAACAGAAAGAAATATGGTATTTAACGAATATAATGAAAGAAAGGGCGAAATTGTTTCAGGACTAATTCAAAAAGCTGATAAACACATAGTAGTAATGGATTTAGGAAAACTAGAAGGAATAATGTTAGCTAAAGATCAAATACCAACAGAAACATATCATGTAAATGATAAAATAAAAGGATATGTGGTAGATGTAGAAAGAGGAGAAAAAGGAGCACCACAAGCAATAATATCAAGAACACATCCAGATTTTGTAAGAAAATTACTAGAATTTGAAATACCTGAAATATATGAAGGATTAATAGAAATAAAGAGTGTATCAAGAGACCCAGGATTAAGAAGTAAAGTTGCAGTGTATTCACCAAATGAAAATATAGATCCAGTTGGTTCTTGTGTAGGTCAAAAAGGAATACGTATACAAAATGTAATAAATGAATTACATGGAGAAAAAATAGATGTAATAGAATGGAATGCAGACCCAAGTATATTTATATCATCAGCATTATTACCAGCACAAATAATGGCAGTAGATATTAAAGAAGAAGAAAAATTTGCACAAGTAATAGTTCCAGATGATCAACTATCACTTGCAATAGGTAAAGCCGGACAAAATGCGAGATTAGCTGCAAAATTAACAGGATGGAAAATAGATATAAAATCAGAATCACAATTCAGAGAGATGTTAGCTGCTAAAGCAGAAGAAACAAAAGAAGAAAATGAAGCAGAGTAAACCTTAAGGGAGGAATATAATTGAAAAATATACCACAAAGAACGTGTATAGTATGTAGGACGCAAAAAAATAAAAATGAGCTGTTAAGAATAGTAAAAAATAAAGAGAATATTATAAAAGTAGATGAAAGTGGAAAAGAGCCTGGACGAGGTGCATATATTTGTTATAATATGGATTGTTTTGAAAGGGCTAAAAAAAGTAAAAAATTAGAAAGAACATTAGAAATAAAAATAAATGATGATACATATGAACAAATAAAAAATGCAATAGAAAGTAAAATGGGGGGTGATGTTATTGGGTAAGATAAAATTATATGACATAGCCAAAGAATTAAACTTAACCAGTAAAGAAGTATTAGAAATTGCTAAAAAATTAAACATAGAGGCAAAGAGTCATTTAAGTTCTGTAAGTGAAGAAGATGCTAAAAGAATACAAGAAAATGCTATAAAACCTAAAAAAACAGAAGAAAAGAAGGCAAATCAAGAAAAAGCAAAAACTGAGAAAAATGATTCACCAGTCATAATAAGAAGAGAAGTTATAGTAAATGATGACAGCATTAAGCCAAAAGAAGAAGGAAAAAAAGCAGAAAAAAAGAATAATGTAGGCTTTGTAGAAAGAAAGAAAAACAAAGACTATAATATTGTTTATAGAAATAAGCCATCTAAACCAATGACAGTAGATGAATTATTTGGAATAAAAAAAGAAGTAAAGAAAGAGGAGCCGGTTGTGACTCAAAAAGTTGAAGAAAAGGTAGAAATAAAAGAGAATAAAATGGATGTTGAAGTAAAAAATGAAAAAGTTGAAGAAAAAGTAATCAATGAAGAAAAGAAAATGCCAGAAAAAAGATTTAATCCAAACAATAGAGATAATAGAGACAACAGAGATAATAGAGAAAATAGGGATAATAGAAATAACAGAAATGGCCAAAATCAAAACGATTTCAGAAAAAACAGATTTAATAATGATAGAAATTCAAACCAACAAGGAAATCGTAATTTTGATAGAAATTATGCTAATAATGGTAATAATGCAAACAGACCAAGATTTGATAGAAATAATAGACCTAATAATAACAATAATAATGGCGGAAGATTTGATAATAGAAACAGACAAGGTGGAAATCCAAGATTCAATGGAAACAGACCATTAGATGAAAAAAGAATAGAAAAAAATATCAAGGATATAATGTCAGTAGAAAATGTTGAAAAAGAACCAGCAAGAGAATATAACAAAGACAAAGCAATTGACAGACAAAAACAAAACAACAAATTTGACGACAATAGAAATAAGAAAAATAATAAATCAAGAAAAAACAATCAAACTGGCGAAATAAATGAACATAAATTAAAAGGTTTAAAGAGAACAGATAGTTTATCAAATATGTTTGACGAACAAGATGGTGGAATGCTAGATTATTATGATTTAACAACACAAAGAGGTAAAAAAGGAAAGAAAAAAGCAAGTAAAAATGAAGAAAGTCGTAATAAACAAAAAATATTCAAACTAGAAGAAATTACAATCCCTGAAACAATTACAGTAAAAGACTTTGCAGCAGAATTAAAGAAAACAACTGCTGAAGTTATTAAAAAATTATTAGGTTATGGAGTAATGTCTACAATAAATAATGAAATAGATTTTGATACAGCCTCATTAATTGCTGATGAATTTGGGGTAAAAGTAAACAAAAAAGAAACAGTAACTGAAGAAGATATCTTATTTGATGATTCAGAAGACAGAGAAGAAGATTTACAACCACGTCCACCAGTAGTTGTAGTAATGGGACACGTAGACCATGGAAAAACATCATTACTAGATGCAGTTAAAAAGACAAATGTTATAGAAGGAGAAGCAGGAGGAATTACACAACATATAGGGGCATACAAAGTAAAAGTAAATGACAGAGAAATTACATTCTTAGATACACCAGGACATGAAGCATTTACAGCAATGAGAGCAAGAGGGGCTCAAATAACAGATATAGCGATTCTTGTAGTTGCAGCAAATGATGGTGTAATGCCACAAACTGTAGAAGCAATAAACCATGCGAAATCAGCTGGAATTCCAATAATTGTTGCAATAAACAAAATGGATTTACCAGATGCAAATATTGACAAAGTAAAGCAAGAATTAATGGCATATGAACTAGTACCAGAAGAATGGGGAGGAGATACAATATTTGTACCAATCTCTGCAAAACAACATCAAAACATAGACCAATTACTAGAAATGGTATTATTAGAAGCCGATATGTTGGAATTAAAAGCAAATCCTAATAAACAAGCAAAAGGTGTAGTAATAGAAGCAAGGTTAGACAAAAACAAAGGAGCAATAGCTTCAATGTTAGTACAAAGAGGAACTCTTGATGTTGGAGATACAATAGTTGTAGGTTCATCAATTGGTAGAATAAGAAGTATGACAGACGAAAAAGGCAAAAAAGTAAAAAAAGCCGGACCATCAACACCTGTTGAAATCATGGGATTAACAGAAGTACCACAAGCAGGAGATATATTCTATGAAGTAAAAGATGAAAAAACAGCTAAACACTTGATAGAAAAGAGAAAACGTCTAGAAAGAGAAAAAACAATAAATGCTACAACAAAAGTAACATTAGATAACTTATTCAGCAAAATGGAAGCAGGAGATTTGAAAGTATTAAACTTAATAGTAAAAGCAGATGTTCAAGGTTCTGTAGAAGCAATAAAACAATCAATGGAAAAATTGTCAAATGAAGAAGTTGTAGTAAAAGTAATACATGCAGCAGCAGGAGCAGTTACAGAATCTGATGTAACACTTGCAAAAGTTTCAAATGCGATAATTATAGCATTTAATGTTAGACCAATGCCAACTGCAAAAGACATGGCAGAAAAAGAAGAAGTAGAAATCAAGCAATATTCAGTAATATATCAAGCGATTGATGATGTTCAAGCAGCAATGAAAGGAATGCTAGCACCAAAATATGAAGAACATATTATAGGTAATGCCGAAATCAGACAAACATTTAAAATCTCAAATGTCGGAACAATTGGTGGAGCATATGTATTAGATGGAAAACTAGAAAGAAATGCAGGAGTAAGAGTTTTACGTGACAATGTAGTAATACATGACGGAAAACTTGCATCTTTGAAAAGATTTAAAGATGATGCAAAAGAAGTATCTAAAGGATTTGAATGTGGTATCCAAATTGAGAAATTTAATGACATTAAAGAAGGAGATATCCTAGAAGCATACATTATGGAAGAAATTAAGAGATAGCAGAAAGGAGAAAAAAATGCCAAAGAATAATAATCGTCAAGGAAGAATTGACGAAGAATATAGAAAAGAACTTAGCCAAATAATTAGTTATGACTTAAAAGAACCAAGTGTTACAGGAATGATTAGTGTAACAAGAGTAAAAGTAACACCTGATTTAAAATATGCAAAAGTTTCAGTAAGCATTCTAAACTCTAAGAATATTAAAGAAACATTAGCAGGGCTAAAAAAATCTTCTGGGTATTTACGTTCAGAATTAGCAAAAAGAATAAACTTGAGAAATACACCAGAATTAGTATTTGAATTAGATGAATCTTTAGAATATGGTGCAAGAATAGATAGTATTTTAAATGATATAATGAAAGATAATGGAGGAAACAAGCAATAATGACATTAGATGCAATATTAGATGAAATAAAAAAAGCAGAAACAATAGTAATATTAGCACATGAATCACCTGATGGAGATGCTGTTGCAAGCTCTCTATCAGTGATGCATGCAGTTACACAATTAGGAAAGAATGCAGATGTTATAATTCCAGAATATTCTAAAGATTTCAAATTTTTGCCAGGTTCAGAAAAAATATTAGAAAAAGGACAAGAAGAACCATATGATTTAGCAATTTCAGTAGACTGTACAGATTTGAAACGTTTAGCATGTGGAAAAGAATATTTTGAACCAGCAAAAAGAACAATAGAAATAGACCATCATTCAGTAAATGCAATGTTTGGTGACTTAAACTATGTTGATCCAGTTGCACCTGCATGTTGCCAAGTTTTGATGGCAATGTTCGAATATTATGGATTAGAAATAACAAAAGAATTAGCAACATGTATATTAACGGGAATTATAACTGATACAGGCGGATTTCAATGGGGTGGAATTACTCCAGAAACATTTGAATTTGCTGCTGAATTAGTAAGAAAAGGTGCAAAATTAAAAGAGATATGTAGAATAGCATTAAGAAAGAAAAGCAAAGCACATTGTGAATTAGAAAAAATAATATATGATAGATTAGAATTCTTAGAAGATGGAAAAATTGCATTTGCATATTTGAATTTAGAAGATTATGAAAATACACATGCAGAAATGGGAGACGATGAAGGTTTAGTAGAAATGCTTAGAGACATCGAAGATGTAGAAGTTGCTGTATTGTTAAAAGAAAAAGAAGGAGCAAACGGCTACAAAGCTTCATTACGTTCTCATGAAACTGTTAATGTTTCAGATATATGTATGTTACTCGGAGGTGGAGGCCATAGAGGAGCAGCAGGATGCTTTATAAATGGCACACTAGACCAAGCAAAAACTAAAATTATAAATGCCGTAAAACAAGGATTAAAAAAGTAAAATGGATGGAATAATAATAATAAATAAACCTAAAAATTGTACATCACATGATATAGTAAGAAAAGCAAAGAAAATATTAAATGAAAAAGTTGGACATACAGGAACTTTAGATCCTAATGCAACAGGAGTATTACCATTGCTTATAGGAAAAGGGACACAAATTTCTAAATACATAATAAATCATGATAAGGTATATGAAGCAGTATTACAACTTGGAACAAAAACAGATACCGCAGATGTAGAAGGCAAAATAATTGAAGAAAAAACAGTAACAGAAAGAGCATTAGAAAAAGAAAATATAGAAAAAGTATTAGAAGAATTAACAGGAGAACAAGAACAGATTCCACCTATGTATTCTGCAATAAAAATAAATGGAAAAAAACTTTATGAATATGCAAGGAAAGGTGAAACGATTGAAGTTAAGCCAAGAACAATCAATATTTATAAATTAGAACTCATTAATATAGATAAAGAAAAAAAACAAATAGAATTTAGAATTCATTGTTCAAAGGGAACATATATCAGAACAGTATGCGAAAACGTTGCAGAAAAGCTTGAAACTGTTGGATATATGAAAGAATTAAAAAGAACACAAGTAGGAGAATTTAAAATAGAAGATTCTATTTCAATAGAAGAATTAGAAGAAAAAAAAGAATGTATAACAATAGAAAAATATTTTAAAAATTATAAAAATATTAATTTAGACTCAAAAAGGTTGCAATTATTTTTAAATGGTGTAAAATTAACATGGCAAGTTGAAGACGGAATTTATAAAATTTATAATAATGGAAATTTTATAGGAATTGGAACTGTTAAAAATAATTTGCTTAAAAGAGATATAATAATATAAGGCATTCAATTAGAACTAAGAATAAAATAATTGTTTGAATTAGAATAGTTATATTGCTAGGCAGACGACGCAAGATGGCTATTATAATTCAAACTGGTAAAGGAGGATGGAAGAATGGAAAAATTCTATATAACAACACCAATTTATTACCCAAGTGGAAAATTTCATATAGGAACAGCATATACAACAACATTAGCAGACACGATAAGAAGATATAAAAAGCTAAGAGGTTTTGACACATTTATGTTGACAGGAACAGATGAACATGGCCAAAAAATAGAAACAGTAGCAAAAGAACATGGAAAAACACCAAAGGAACATGTTGATGAAATGGCGCAAATGGCAAAAGATTTATGGAATTTAATGAATATAAAATATGACTATTTTATAAGAACAACAGAGCCAAGACATGAAAAAGCTGTTCAAGACATATTTGAATACTTTTTGCAAAAAAGAGATATATATAAAGGTGAATATGAGGGCTGGTATTGTATGCCATGTGAAACATATTTCACAGAGACTCAATTAGTAGATGGAAAATGTCCTGACTGTGGTAGAGATGTAAGGTTAATGAAAGAAGAGGCATATTTTTTTAATATGAAAAAATATGTTGACAAATTATTAAAATATTATGATGAACATCCAGATTTCATCCAACCAGAATATAGAAAAACAGAGATGATAAACAACTTTATAAAACCAGGACTTGAAGACTTGTGTGTAACAAGAACAACATTTGATTGGGGAATAAAAGTAAAATCAGATCCAAAACATGTTATATATGTATGGTTAGATGCATTGACAAATTATGTAACTGCATTAGGATATAAACAAGAAGATGATTCATTATATAGAAAATTGTGGCCAGCAGATTTACAAATAGTAGGAAAAGATATAGCAAGATTCCATTTAATATATTGGCCAATATTTTTAATGGCATTAGATTTACCATTACCAAAAAAAATATTAGTCCATAATTTTATAATGATGAAAGACGGAAAAATGTCAAAATCAAAAGGAAATGTTGTATATCCAGAAAAATTGATTAGCAGATATGGAGTAGATGCAACAAGATATTTCTTATTAAGAGAAATGCAAACATCACAAGATGGATTATATACACCAGAAAGTTTTATAGAAAGATATAATTCAGATTTGTGTAATGACTTAGGAAATTTAGTGAATAGAACAGTATCAATGGTTAATAAATACTTTGAAGGAAATGTACCAGAATATAATGGTACACCAAATGAAGTTGACAAAGAATTTGAAGAATTTACAAATTCTCAAATAAAAAAGGTAGAAAAATTAATAGACAAATACGAAATAGCAGATGCATTAAAAGAACTGTGGGTATTAATTTCAAGAACAAACAAATATATAGATGAAACAAGACCATGGGAACTTGTTAAAAACGAAGAAAAAGAAAAATTAGAATCAAGTATTTATCATTTAATAGAAAATATTAGAAAAATAGGAATAATTTTAATACCATTTATGGATGATACAGCTAAAAATTTATTAAGACAAATAGGAGCAACAGAAGAATTACAAACATGGGAAAGCTTATATAAATATAATAGTTTAAAAAACATCAAAGTTATAGAAAAAGGCGAGCCATTGTTTTTAAGAAAAGATATTGAAGAGGAACTAGAATATTTAAGAAGCTAATTATATAAAAGGTGGAAAAATGGATTTGATATCAGTGAAAAGAGAATATAGAAATAGAAAAAATATAGCAATAGCAATATCTGTACTAATAGTAATAATTGTTTTTGTGTGGTTAGGATTAAAAATAAATTCTAACACAAAAAATGATATTACTAAAACAGCTGAAACAGGAAAAAATGAAACAACTCAAGAAGCGGAACAAGAGGAACAAAGAAAACAAGAAGAAGCTAAAAAAGAAGAAGAAAGAAAAGCAAAATTACCACAATTAACAGATGAAGGTAGAAACAACTTAAAAAATATATATCATTCAGAAACAAAAAGAGTTTTTTTGACATTTGATGATGGACCTTCACGAACAGTAACACCAGTGGTTTTAGATACATTAAAATCTGAAAATATCAAAGCAACATTCTTTTTATTAGGAAGTAGAGTTGAATTAGACCCAGACCTTGTAAAAAGAGAATATGATGAAGGGCATTATATAGCAAGTCATGGATACTCACATGTATATTCACAAATATATGCAACACCACAAAGTGTTTTAGATGAATATAACAAAAGTGTAACAGCAATTAGAAATGCAATAGGAGAGCAAGAATACAATCCGCACCTATTTAGATTTCCAGGAGGATATTGGGGTGGAAAATATGCAGAAGTAAAAAAACAAGCAGAACAAATATTAGAACAAAATGATGTTTTACATATTGATTGGAATGCTTTAACTTCAGATGCAGCAGGAGCAAAAACAACAGAGCAATTTATTGCAGAACTAAATAAAACAGTGCCAAAACATAATAGCATAGTAGTGTTAATGCATGATGCTGGAAATAAAACAGCAACAGCAAATGCATTACCAACGATAATAAAATATTTTAGGGACCAAGGATTTGAATTTGAAAATTTCTATAGTATTATAAAATAAAAGTATTGCAAAATAGAAAATATGTGATATAATATAAAAGCTATAAGAAGACAAGAAAGGAAGATTATAATGAATTGTAAAGTAGAAAAAACAGAAAATGCAAATGAAGTAAAATTAGAAATTACAGTAGAAGCAGAAAAATTTGAAAATGCTATGAAAAAAGTATATTTTCAAAATGCAAAATACTTTAATATACCAGGTTTCAGAAAAGGTAAAGCACCAATGAATATAGTAGAAAAATATTATGGAGCACAAATCTTTTATGAAGATGCATTCAATGAAGTAGCAACAGAAGCTTACGAAGAAGCATTAACAGAAAACAAAATAGATGTAGTAAGCAGACCAGAAGTGGATATAGCTCAAATGGAAAAAGGAAAAGATCTAATATTTACAGCAGTAGTACAAACAAAACCAGAAGTAAAATTAGGAAAATATAAAGGAATAGAAATACAAAAAATAGAATACAAAGTAGATAAAAAAGATGTTGACCATGAATTAGAACATATGCAAGAACATAATTCAAGACTAGTAACAGTTGATGACAGACCATTAGAAAATGGAGACACAGCAACAATCGATTTCGAAGGATTTGTTGATGGAGTAGCATTTGAAGGTGGAAAAGCTGAAGGACATGAATTAGAAATAGGAAGTGGAACATTCATTCCAGGATTTGAAGAACAATTAATAGGAATGGAACTAGAAAATGAAAAAGAAATCAAAGTAACATTCCCAAAAGAATATTTTTCAAAAGATTTAGCAGGAAAAGATGCTACATTTAAAGTAAAATTACATGACATCAAGAAAAAAGAATTACCAGAATTAGATGACGAATTTGCTAAAGATGTAAGCGAATTTGACACACTTGAAGAATTAAAGAAAAGCATCAAAGAAAAGTTAACAAAAAATAAAGAACAAAGAGAAAAATATGAAACAGAAGAAGCTGTATTAAAAGCAGTATGTGAAGATTCAAAATTAGATATTCCATCTGGAATGATTGAATTAGAAATAGACAATATGCTAAAAGACTTTGAACAAAGATTATCATATCAAGGATTAAACCTAGAACAATACTTAAAAATGATAGGTAAGACAGAAGAAGAAATGAGAAAAGAATATGAGCCACAAGCTATAGAAGCAATAAAATCAAGACTTGTGCTAGAAGCAATAATGAAAGCAGAAAAAATCGAAGCAAGTGAAGAAGAAATAAAAGCAAAAATGGAAGAAATGGCTAAAAGCTATGGAAAAGATGTAGAAGAATTAAGTAAAAACGAAAACTTAAAGAACTACTTAGCAGAAGGAATAAAATCAGAAAAAGCATTAGAATTCATAGTAAACAATGCAAAAGTTACAGAAAAGAAAAAAGAAACAAAAAAAGCAACTAGCAAAAAATAGCAAAAAAAGGGGCAAATGGGTTTAAATTCTTAATTTGCCCTTTTATTTTTTAGCAAATGCACGGAAAAAAAGCGATCTCAGGTGTGCATTGCACCGAAAAAAAGCAATCTCACGTGTGCAAAAGGAGGAAAATATGTTAGAAAAAGATAGTTTAGTACCATATGTAATTGAACAAACAAGTAAAGGAGAAAGATCATATGATATTTTCTCAAGATTACTAAAAGATAGAATAATATTTTTAGGAGAAGATGTAAATCCAACATCTGCAAGTTTAATAATTGCACAATTATTATTCTTAGAGTCAGAAGACCCAGATAAAGAGATATTTTTATATATAAATTCACCTGGGGGATCTATAACAGATGGAATGGGAATTGTTGACACAATGAATTATATAAAATGTCCAGTTTCAACAATATGTGTAGGATTAGCCGCAAGTTTTGGAGCTGTATTACTAGCAAATGGTGAAAAAGGAAAAAGATATGCAACACCTAATTCTGAAATATTAATACATCAACCATTAATAGGTGGTCAAGGCGGAGGAATTTCTGGTCAAGCAACAGAAATAAAAATCCATGCAGATCATATGATAAGAACAAGAGAGAAACTAAATAAATTATTAAGTGAAAAGACAGGTCAATCTATAGAAACAATTGAAAGAGATACAGAAAGAGACCATTATATGACAGCACAAGAAGCTCTTGAATACGGCTTAATTGACGGAATAATGGACAAAAGAATATAATTCTAAAATAGAAGAAGGAGAAATATAGATGGCAAAAAATGATACACCAAAAGGTGTTAAATGTTCATTCTGTGGTAAAACACAAGAAAATGTAAGAAAAATAGTTGCAGGTCCAGGAGTATATATTTGTAACGAATGTATAGGATTATGTAATGAAATAATCGAAAACGAATATTATGAAGATGAAAATGAATCATATACTTTAGCTGGATTAGAAAAAATCCCAAGTCCCAGAGAAATAAAAGACATTTTAGACCAATATGTAATAGGGCAAGACGAAGCTAAAAAAACATTATCAGTAGCTGTTTATAACCATTATAAAAGAATAGCAAATGAAGAAGAAATGATGTCAAAACATGAAAAAAGTGATGATGATGTAGAAATCCAAAAAAGTAATATCTTATTACTTGGGCCAACAGGATGTGGAAAAACATTACTTGCAAGTACACTTGCAAAAATATTAAATGTTCCATTTGCAATCGCAGATGCCACAACACTTACAGAAGCAGGATATGTTGGAGAAGATGTAGAAAATATTCTTTTAAAACTAATTCAAGCAGCAGATGGTGATGTTGAAAAAGCTGAAAAAGGAATTATTTATATAGATGAAATAGATAAAATAACAAGAAAATCTGAAAATCCATCAATAACAAGAGATGTAAGTGGAGAAGGTGTACAACAAGCACTATTAAAAATAGTAGAAGGAACAATAGCATCAGTACCACCACAAGGAGGAAGAAAACATCCTCAACAAGAACTAATACAAATAAATACATCAAATATATTATTTATTTGTGGTGGAGCATTTGAAGGATTAGAAAACATCATAAAAGATAGAATGGGTAAAAAAGCAATGGGATTTGGAGCAGACATTCAAAGCAAAAAAGATATAGACAGATTCAAAGTATTTGAGCAAATTTTACCACAAGATTTATTAAAATTTGGAATGATTCCTGAATTTATAGGAAGATTGCCAATAATAGCAACACTAAAAGAACTAAATAGAGAAGCATTGATAAAAATTACTACAGAACCAAAAAATGCTTTAGTAAAACAATACAAGAAATTACTAGAAATGGATGATGTAGAATTAATATTTGAGCAAGAAGCTTTAGAAGCAATTGTTGACAAAGCAATTGAGAGAAAAACAGGAGCAAGAGGTTTGCGTTCTATAATTGAAAACATTATGAGAGATATCATGTTTGATATTCCATCAAATGAAAAAATAGAACAATGCATTATTACTAAAGATACAGTCTTAAATAATGCAGGTCCTAAAATTATAGAAAATCCTAATAAAGTTAAAAAAACAAAAAGTGAAAGAATTGCGGTAGAGCAAAAAGAAACTGCATAAAGAGTAAAATGCCTGTGTTTTAGTAGTCCTAATACGACGAAAAAACACAGGCTTAAATGTTATAAATTTGTTGATTTTTGAAAATTTATATAGTAAAATGTAGACATATATAAAAGAGGAGTAACAATGGTAGACCTAGATAAAGATGTAAAATATGTAAAAACAGTAGGACCAAACAGGGTACAACTACTAAATAAATTAAATATATATACATTAAAAGACTTAATAGAATACTATCCAAGAGACTATGAAGATAGAAGCAAGCCAAAGAACTTATATGAATGCACAGATGGAGAAGAAGTATTAATAGAAGCAATGGCAGCAGGAAGAATAACTGAAATGCATAAAGGAAGAATGACAATAAGCAGATTAATTGTAAAAGACCAAACCGGAACATGTTATATAACATGGTTTAACCAAGGATATTTAAGGGATAAGTTTCAACCTGGAAGAATGTACAGATTTTTTGGAAAAATATCAAATAAAAATGGAAGATTAGAAATGAATTCGCCTGTATATGATGAAATTGATCAAAGTAAAAATACAGGGAAAATTATTCCGATTTATCCATTAACATATGAATTAAAACAAAATACATTAAGAAAAATTATAGAAAATGGTCTTGCAGAAGTAAAAGGTAAATTGACAGAAACATTACCAGAATACATATTAAAAGAAAACAATTTATGGGATATAAATAATACAATTGAAAGAATACATTTTCCAATAGAATTTTCGGATTTTAATAAAGCAAGAGAAAGACTTGTATTTGAAGAATTACTTACAACACAACTAGCATTATTAAAATTAAAAAATAATTATGAACACGAAACAGATGGAATACAATTTAGTAAAGATGTATATATGTCAGATGTAATAAACATTTTGCCATTCAAATTGACAAAAGCACAGCTAAGAGTATTAGAAGAAATAGATAGAGACATGGAAAGTAACAAGCCAATGAATAGGCTATTACAAGGAGATGTTGGCTCAGGAAAAACAGTAGTAGCAATGATTGCAGCATATAAAGCTGTAAAATCAGGCTATCAAGCAACAATAATGGCACCAACAGCAATACTTGCAAGCCAGCATTTAGAAAGTTTTCAAGGAATATTAGAAGAACTTGGAATAAAAACGGAGCTATTAATTTCAAGTGTTACTAAAAAGAAGAAGTCAGAAATATTAGAAAAACTACAAAGTGGAGAAATAGATATATTAATAGGAACACATGCAATATTAGAAGAAAATGTAGTATTCAAAAACTTAGGATTAGTCGTAACAGATGAGCAACACCGTTTTGGAGTAAAACAAAGAGGAACTATAGCATCTAAAGGACAAAATCCAGATGTAATAGCAATGTCTGCAACACCAATACCAAGAACATTGGCATTAATATTATATGGAGACTTAGATATATCTATAATAGATGAACTTCCACCAAATAGAAAAAAAATTGAAACATATGCAGTAAGAAAAAATATGGAAGAAAGAGTAAATAATTTTATAAGAAAACAAATAACAGAAGGCAGGCAGGCATATATAGTATGTCCATTAGTTGAAGAAAATGAGGACATGGAAGGCTTGCAATCAGTAATTGAACTGGCAGAAAGATATCAAAAAGAAACATTTAGTGAGTATAAAGTAGCATATTTACATGGAAAAATGAAACCAAAAGAAAAAGATGAAATTATGGAAAGATTCAAAAATGGTGAAATTCAAATTTTAATTGCAACGACTGTAATTGAAGTAGGAGTAAATGTTCCAAATTCAAGTATTATGGTAGTGGAAAATGCAGAAAGATTTGGATTAGCACAATTGCACCAATTACGTGGAAGAGTAGGAAGAGGCGAATATCAATCATATTGCATTTTAAAATACGAAGGAAATAGTGAAACAATAAAACAAAGGATGAAAGTAATGTGTGATACAAATGATGGATTTATAATTTCTGAAAAAGACTTAGAACTTAGAGGTTCTGGAGACTTTTTCGGAACAGAACAACATGGACTTCCAGAATTTAAGATTGCTAATTTGTTTGAAGATATAGCAGTTTTGAAAAAAGTTCAAAGATTAGCTTTAAAAATTATGGAAGATGATCCATTACTTGAAAAAGAAAAAAATGCAAAACTAAATGACTTGGTAAAAGAAAAATTTAGTTCAAGAATAGAAATTTAAATTATTGCTATTGCTAGAGTAGAAAAGGCGATTGGCAGAGAAAAGGATGTTGATATTATGTTACAAGTAATTATTAGATTAATAGGTGTACTTATGTTATTAGCTGGTGTAATTTTGGTTTATGATGCTAGAATTATCACAAAAAAAGTTTTTGATTTTGGTGATCAAAATGAAGCTACAAGTGGCTTCAAAATTTTGGGTGCAATACTTGCTATGGTTGGTGGATTGATAGTTTTCTTTTGTTAGGAAACTATCTTTTTTAGAATTAATACAAAAAACTATTGACTCTCCCCTTAAGGTTAGGTGTATAGTTGAATTAGGAGGAAAAGAATGTTAAAAATAGGAGAATTTGCAAAAATATTTAATGTAACAATAAAAACAATAAGATTCTATGAAGAAAAAGAATTGTTAAATCCTTGCTATATTGATAAATATTCTGGATATAGATATTATGATGATGAGAACATAAAACAGATGAATCAAATTTTATATCTAAAAAAACTAGGCTTTTCATTAGACGAGATAAAAAAATATGATGAAAAGCTAGTAAAGAATAAAATTGAAGAATATCAAGAAAAAATAATTCAATATACTTCTAATATTAACATTCTTAAAGATATAGATAGTACAAGCACAAAGGGAGAGGAGGTTAAAAAAGCTAAAAAGCCATTTGAATTTAAAGGATACTATAAGAAGGATTACAGAATAATAGGCTTTTGGAAAACAATCGCATTACTAAAGAAAAATCAAAAATTTAAATACAGAGAGCAAGAAAAAAATCAAGATTTTGAGCTCGAAAGAATTACAATAAATCCAATAGAAAATGAAGTAATAGCGTACATTAACAAGAAAAGTATAATAGCTAAATATACTAAAGATTATATATTAGATATTATAGAGCCAAAGAGTACAAGCTGTTATGAGTATAAAAAAGTCAATGGAAAGAAATATCTTTTTATAGAATGGAAAGATGAATATTATTATGTATTAGAAAAAATAGGAGGGATTAATTTTATGGAAGAAATGTTTGAAAATAAAGAAAAAATGTATAATATTTTAACAAAAGATGGAAGAGGTCTAACTTTAGGAAAAGACATCATATTACCAGAAGATAAAAGAGGAAATGTAAACACATTAATTGTTGGTGGAAGTGGAGCTGGAAAATCATCTGCATATACAGTTACTAATATATTAAAAATGTTAGGTTCATATATTATTGTAGATCCATTAGGAGAAGCTTATGACAGAACTCATAAATATCTAACAAACAATGGATATAAAATAAAAGTACTAAATTATGAAAATAGAGACATAGAAAATAATGTTGATGAAGAAGACAAATATCAATATAATCCTTTAAGCCATATAAAAAATGATGCTGACATAGAAAATCTAGCTAATATCTTAGTGGGAGATGAAGATGATGAATTTTGGAATGATGCTTCTAAGAGTTTGATGAAGACAGTAATTTATTATGTTATAGAAAATGAGGATAAAAAAGATTTACTTACTTGTTTCAAATTATTAGGATTGCCAAAAGAGAGCTTATTTGCAAATTTTGATATATTTGAAGAAAATACAAAAGCATATAAATATTATACGATTTTAAAGACATTTCCTGAAAAAACATATCAAAGTATAGTTTCTACTGCAATATTAAAACTGTCTTTTGTAATAAATGGAATAAAAGAAGATAGTGAAATTGTTGACGAATTTGAGTTTGAAGAATTAAAGGATGGAAAAACAGCTATATTTCTAATGCAAAATGGAAACCGTAATGAAGATGCGAAATGCAATAATATTTTTATAAGCCAATTTTTAGCAACATATAAAATTGGAAATATTGGACAAGAACACATATATATAATGTTAGATGAAGTAGAAAGATTAGGAAAAATTTATGATTTGGCAAGAAATGTAGAATTAGCTAGATGTAGAAAATTATCAATAAGCTTAATGACAAATAATATAGAAAACATAAAAGATATATATGGAAAAGAATATTATAATATAATGAATTCAATAGATACACAAATGTTGTTGGGAACTAATATAAAATCAGATATTATATATTTTAGCGAGTTATTAGGTATAGATCCAGATTTTATAAAAGATGATTTAAAAAAAGATGAACTTCTAATATACGAAAAGGGCTTAAAACCAATACTTGCAAGAAAAGATTATTTCTTTGACAATGAAATGTGGAATAATATATAGAAAGAGGAAAAAATGAAGAATATACAAGCAGAAAATATAGATTTGGAAAATGTACTATTTCATTTTTCAGATGGAGATATAAAATCAATAGAGGAAAAAGGACTAGAAGCAAGGATAGGACATAATAGTGGAGGAGTTGAAACTCATAAAAAGGTATTTTTTTCACAGGGAATAAGTGAAATGTTGCAATTAGTGTATGATTTAACAAGAGTATCAAAAGATGCCATAGACAATGAAAAAAAGCCTGTCGAACAAAAAAATAAAGTATTACATAATTGGTTGGGAAAATATTCAGAATATAAAGATGATTCGGAGCAAGATGCATGGAAAAATGCATATAGCATAACATATCAAATATTAAAACATGCAAATTATTATAGTTTAGATTTGAATGGAACAACTACAAGAGAATTTGAAAATATGAGCAAAGAAGAACAAGAAAAAATAGATTATCTAATTGATGATATAGATGATGAAACTGGTAAAGTAATGGAAAAACATAATATGCACACTAGATTTGATAGAGGAGTATCACCAGATAAGATTAGTAGATTATGCTATAAAGATAAAGATGATGCACTAGCTGTTGTAGAATATGTTTATCAAAATTTTTTGAATAAAGTTGGAAAAGAAAATGTAGAGAATCAACCTGAAATGTATTATATGAGAGGATTGGAAAAATTTTTCGAATATGTATCAGATTTGGAAAAAAGCTCTTTTGATAAAAAAGAAGCATCATTAGATGTGATAGATACAAAAGATTTATCAGAGGATGAGTTGAAGAAGATTTGTTTCCATTTTACAAACAAAAATAATGAGAATAGTATAGCTAGCAAAGGGATGTTACCTCAAAATGAAAATGATTTAAAAGTAGGCTATAATAAACCTAAACAAGTATATTTTTCTAAGGGACAGGAAGCAATGTTATCTTTAATGAATAGATTTTTAAATTTATTAGTAGATAAATCGCCTGTATTAAATAATGTATTAATAAAGCCTCAATATATGAGTGAAAGCAGAAGGAGCCAAGATAGTCCACTAACTAAAACAGAAGTATTCGACTACATGGAGAAATTTTTAAAAGATAGTATGTATCTTTCTTTAGACTTATTGGAAGGTAAAGATTATGATCCAGAAGCTATTAATCTAGAAAGTAAGAGAAAACATAAAGTAACACCACGAAATATGAATACGTATCCTAATAAATCAATATTACCAGATAAAATACAAAAAATAAGTGTGAATGGAAAAACAGATGCATTGAGTGTCCTAACATACATGTATGATAAGTACTTAGAAAAAGAAAATAAAGGAATAGATACTTATGGAATAGAAGAGGAACAGCTTGTTGGAGAATTTGTGGAATTTACGAGAGAAAAAGATAAATTGGCTTTTCAGAAAAAAATAGGAAAACTTGCATTAGATACTGATATTAACCCAAAAAAAGAAGCTGGTAGAAGAGTGCAAAATGATATGAAAACACAGAATAAGAATATAACAAAGTAAGATAAGTGGAGGAAGCAAAAAGATGGAAGATAAATATCCAAAAGCATATAAACAAGTAATAGAAATATTGAAGTATGTACCTCAAGAGAGTGTTGATAAAATTCCCAAAGAAATGATTAAAACGTTTAAAATTAATATGGATGACAAATATGATTTTAAGATTGATATTAGTAAAAGTTTTGAAGAACAAGATATTTTTGAAGAAACCAAAGCAATTTTGGCAAATATATTTCGTGATTATTGGGCAACTCCTGAACAAAAAGAACGAATATTAGAAAAAGAAAAAAATGATAGAGAAATTGAGGAAAATATAAAAAGGGAAAAATACAACCCAGATGATTTATTTAAAAAGAAACAAAAGGTAATTCAACAGAATGAAGAAATTCAAAGTAATTTGCCAGTAGAAATCAAAAAAGAAAAATTCTATGAAAAGATTATTAATTTTTTGAAAAAGATATTTCATATCATAACATAATGCCTTTCTTTTGTGGTTCAACATTTCATACAAAAACATTACAACATTATTATGCAAACAACTCAATAGAATTGACAATAAGTTAGATGTATGGTATTATGTAACATATTTAATCTCAAAATTATTAATTTTAATACAAATTCTAATATATTGCTCAAGCTGAAAGGAGGGATATTATGAATTTAGATTTATTCAAAAATATAGCAGAACAAATAAAAAAAGATAATAACGTAAAAGAATTTATGCAAGATTTATCAAATAGTTTAGAAAACCCAAATCAATCCCAAGAGTTGCAAGAAAATAGGAAAGAAGGACATTTATATTTAGTAACAGAAGATAGAAATGGTGAGGTGTATTTGTGGGATTTTACAGATAAACCTAAACATGAATTTAAAGAGGTAATAACCTCAGATGAATTATTAAAAGTCGCTAAAGAAGGTGCAATGCTTCAATATAAAAATGGAAAATATGAATTATATTCAGAAAATGGGTATGATATGCTAGAAGAAGAATAAAAATAATAGTAAAGGAAGGAGAAAAATATTGAAAAAAATAATTGATATAAAAACAATAAATAATGTGGTAAATAAATATAAACGAGTATTAATAAATAAGGGAAATAAACCACTAGAAAGAAAAAAATATATATTAAAAATATTAAAAGAATCAGAAATAGAAATTGAAAAAGGAGAAGGAATTAAATCTGATATTGCATTCGAGGAGTTGAGGCATAAGTTTGGCTACTAAAAATTATGAAGTAATAATTACACCAACTGCATATAGAGAAATTAATAGGATATATGAATATATAGAATTTGAACTATATGCTAAAGATGCAACAAGAAAATTGATGAAAAAAGTTGAGGAGAAAATTCAAAAATTAAAAGAAACGCCAAAGATGTATCCAAAAGTTAAAATTATGAGTGGATTGAAAAGAACATATAGAAGAATTATTATAAAAAATTATATTATATTGTATACTATAGACGAAAAAAATAGAAAGATATTTGAATCTCACATGTATTATAGTGGAAGAAATTATTTTGAAAATAATTCTTTATAATATAGAAAGGATAAAAATGAGTAAAAGAAGAAACAAAAGAAATAATTTAAGTGAATTAGTAATACTATTATGCATGATAATAGTAACAGGAATTGCAGGATATTTTGGAATAGGAAAAGCAGATTCAAGCGAGGCTAACTCAGCTAATACTATAAATACATCGAATTTAACAGCAATAGACTTAGAAAATATTCCAGAATATGATCAAAAACCATACATAGAAATAAATAATAATATTCCATCATTTACTGAAGATGAGCATACAACAAAAGCATTTGAAACATATAGTGAGTTAGATTCATTAGGAAGATGTGGAGTAGCATATGCTAATATATGTAAAGAAATTATGCCAGCAAATGATGAAACAAGAGGTGCAATTTCAAGTGTAAAACCTACTGGATGGCAAACAGCAAAATATCCAGGAACAGTTGAAGGAAATTATCTTTATAATAGGTGTCATTTAATAGGATATCAATTAGCAGGAGAAAACGCAAATGAAAAAAATCTAATTACAGGAACTCGATACATGAATGTAGAAGGGATGTTACCATTTGAGAATGAAGTTAGTACATATATAAAAAAGAATGCTAAAAATCATGTTTTATATAGAGTTACACCAATTTTTAAAGAACAAAATTTAGTGGCAAATGGAGTACAAATGGAGGCTTATTCTGTGGAAGATAATGGGCAAGGAGTATGTTTTAATATATATGTTTATAATGTACAACCTGAAATTGAAATTAATTATACAACAGGTGCAAGCTATTTAAAACAGTAGTGACAAATGAATAGATTCAAAAGCTAAGTGAAATTGACATAACATGTAAAATGTGCTAAAATATAGATAATATGAGCTATGTGCTTATATTTTATATAGAGTAACCTCATTTTTCGTCTTATGGCGTTCATAATAAATAAAAAATTTTTGGAGGAAATGTATATGTTAATAGCTATCTATATGTTTTGCGTTACTGTAGTCATCCCTAAATGCCTGGTATATCTGGCAGTCTTATTTGAATCAGCAATGATTTGGTTCATAATGGGAGCTGGAATGCTTATGCTACTGAGTGCTGTTGGGGTAAGAATCTCGAACAACATGGGCTCGACAATTGTTGTAGGCATAATTATGGCGATAGGTTTTATCGTGAGAACTCTGGTTCAGGCCCTGGGGTGGATTCTTAGAAACATGATAATAATAGCAATGCCAACGGTTTTTCGCTCTAGCCGGCGAGCTTTCTTACGAAGCGGTATGAATGGCATATTGGCAAACATATTGGCAATTGTAGTAATGATTGCATTTTTAGCGGTAATCATATAAAGGAGGCGAATAACATAAAAGTCCATCAGCATTGCTGGTGGATTTTTTGCATAGACAAAAGAAGTAATATAAATGTAATGCTTTTGTAATACAAATGTAATATAAATGTATTGAAAAGCTAAAATAAATCAAGTATAATAGTTGAAGAAAACGAAGGAGGAAATAAAATGAAAAAAATTTTTATGGTATCAATGGTACTAATAGTAATGGTGATAGGATTAATGTTTGGAAATAATGTATATGCAGCAACTTCAGGACCTAAAATGGCGGAAGCTAGGGTAGAAGTTACATCAAATAAAGAAATTTTACAGGTCGGAGAGACATTTGAAGTTTCATTAGTTCTTTCAGAATTGGTATATGCAGAAAATGGACAAGTAACAAGCTATGTAGATAATATTGCAAAAGTAGAAGGATATATTACATATAACAAAGAATGTCTAGAACTTATTAATAGTACATTATCAGCAGGTGGTGCATCAGATAGTAAATTCACAGTAACAGATATAAGCAAGAAAAAGGGAGACGTTTTAGCAACATTTACATTTAAAGTAAGAAACAGTATTCCAGAAACAGAGACAAGTACACAAGCTATTTCATTTGAGCATATTATAGTAGCTGATTCAACAGGGGATTCTACTGTGGTTGAGTTAGGAAATAAAAATTATGCGAGAATTGTAATTCTTCCAACAGTATCAGATGTTATAATTACACCAAGAGAAGCAACAATTGAAGTTGGAGAAAAAGCAATACTTACAGCAGATGTAAAACCAGATGGGGTTGCAAATAAAAATGTAAAATGGATTTCAAGTAATGATAGTATTGCAACAGTAGAAAATGGAATTGTAACAGGAATAAAAGAAGGAAATGTTACAATAACAGCAATAACAGAAAGTGGAAACAAAAGAGCAGAAGCAAAAATAACAGTAAAAAAATCACAAAATTCTAATCCAACAGATGATACAAAAAAAGACGACAATAAACAAGACGATAGTAAAAAGGATGACAATACAACAGTTAATGTAACAGGAGTTAAAGTTACACCAATAAACAGTAAAATAGTAGTAGGATTTGCAATTAGTAGGAAATGCGTTCGATATTAGAAAAGAACTTGAACCCTTTGTGAGAGTAGAGAAAACCAGAGAAAAATATAACCATGTTGAAGTGAATTTATATGTAGAAATTGCATAAAATTGATAAATCTTCGAGTAGAATTGCTAAAATTTTTAAATATGATAAAATAAGAATAATAAAAAATTAGGGGTGATTCTATATGAAAAAAATAAAAGTTAAAACAAGTAAATCGGAAAAAGATTTAATAGTAAAATCATTAGTAAAAATGAGAAACAAATTAATAAGGGAAAATAAATCAGCAGAGCCAGTAAATGAACTATTGATAAAGTTAATTGAAAATAAATAAATACATAAACGAAGAAGCTAGTCGAGAGATTAGCTTTTTTTGTTGCAAAAATATGAAAGGAGTAAAAAAATGGAAGGTTATGAAGCAATTAAATATTTAGACAATTTAGAAGTTGGTATGTTCTGTACTGTTAATTTGCCAATATATAGTGGTCAAATAATTCCAGTTACAGCTATGTATATGGGAAAAGACGAAATGGGTAGATATACATTTAATGATACTAATATCTTTAAAATGTCAAAGGATTTTATACAAGAAAAAGGTATATCACTTCAAAAGAGTTTTAATGAAGATAAGGCATTAGAAATTTATGCAAAAGTTAGAAAGAATATAGAAAGAAAAATGAGTAAGGAGAGGTAATAACATGGAGAAAATGAAACATTTAAAATTTACAAGAGAAAACTTATTTAATAGTGAAACATTACAACAGTATGATGAAGAAGGACAAAAAATATTTTTGAGTTATATGTTATATAAAGGGTATGATTTTGAAATTAAGAAAAATGAAATTATATTTACTGGAATTGTATCTGAAAAACAAGTTGAAAGTGTGATAAAAAGATATAACAAAGAAAGTCAAATTAGTGATTTGAAAAATAAAAAATACATTGCAGATGAAATTGAAAATGTGGGAGTAAATGAGTATAAAAGAAATATTGATAAAAAATTAAAGGGTTTTGAAATAGATAGAGAAGCAAGATAGAACAAGTTAAAATAAACTTGTTCTTTTACATAGTCATTATTTAATAATGGCTAAATGTTAAGGAAGGAGGTTTTTATAATGTCAAAGTGTAAAGTAATTGCTATTGCAAATCAAAAGCGGTGGAGTTGCAAAGACAACAACAGTTGCCAATCTAGGAAATTGTTTAGTAAGAAATGGAAAGAAAGTTTTATTGATTGATTTTGATCCACAAGCAGATTTAACAAGTTCATTAGGATTTAAAAATGCAGATGGAATGGAACATACAATAAAGACTTTAATGGAAAAGATTATAACAAAACAACCAATAGATAAAAAGGAAGCAATCATAACTAATGAAGAAAATATTGATTTAGTACCATCAAATATTGAATTAGAAGCATTAGAAGCATCAATGATAAATTTTGAAAATAGAGAAAATATATTAAGAAATTATATTTCAAAAGTAAAAGATGATTATGATTATATTTTAATAGATTGTCGACCGTCTTTGGGTTTGCTTACAATAAATGCTTTGGCTAGTGCAGATAGTGTTGTAATACCAATTCAACCTCAATATTTGGCTTTAAAAGGAATGACACAGTTAGTACAAGCAGTTGATAAGGTAAGAGTTAATATTAATCCAAAATTGAAAATAGAAGGTATATTATTGACTCTAGCAGACATGAACACAAATCTTGCAAAAACTTGTGAAGAAACAGTTAGAAGAAATTACGGAGGAAGAATAAAAGTTTTTAAAACTGTTATACCAAGAGGAGTAAAAGCAGCAGAAAGCACTATTGATGGTAAAAGCATTTATGCTTATGATAAGAAAAGTAAACCAGCAATAGCTTACGAAGAATTTGCAAAGGAGGTGTTAAAAGATAGCAACAGGGAAAGATTTAGGACTTCCGAGTGTAGATGATTTATTTAAGTTTAGTACAGATAAAGGAAAAATGGAAAGCATTATAATGATTCCTATTAATCAAATAACGAGTTTTCCAAATCATCCATTTAAAGTTAGAGATGACGAAAAGATGATGGAAACTGTTGAAAGTGTAAAGAAAAGAGGAATTATTTTTCCAGCAATAGTAAGAAAGAAAAAAGATGGCACTTATGAAATGGTAGCTGGACATAGAAGAAGGAGAGCTTGTCAGTTAGCACAATTATCTGAAATGCCATGTATTGTGAGAGAGCTTACAGATGATGAGGCAACAATTTTAATGGTAGATAGCAATGTGCAAAGAGAAGAAATATTACCTTCTGAAAGAGCTTGGGCTTTTAAAATGAAATTAGAAGCACTTAATAGACAAGGAAAAAGGGTTGATTTAACTTCTACACCATCGGTGCAGAAGTTGTCAGTAGAAATTGTAGCTGAAGAATTTGGAATAAGTAGAGAACAAGTAAGAAGATATGTTGCACTTACAAATTTAGATAGTGCTTTATTAAAAATGGTTGATGAAAATAAAATAGCATTAAGACCAGCAGTTCAAATTTCTTACATGAAAAAACAAGACCAAAAAGAATTATTAGATGCAATAGAATCCTTTGATGCTACACCATCAGAAAAACAAGCAAAGCTTTTAAGAGATTTAAGTGAAAAGGGAATACTAGATAGAGATAAAATAGATGAGATTATGGCAGAAGAAAAGCCAAATCAAGTAGTACAATATAAAATAAAATATGAAAGATTTAGAAAGTATTTGCCTAAAAATGTTGAAACAGAGCAAGAAGTAGAAGATTTTTTGTTGATATGTATTAAAGAACATTATAATAGGGTTAAACAAAGAGAAATGGTTAGATAAGTATGTGGGAGTACAAAAATTATAATTTATACATTTGAAAATAATAAGGTCTTATAGTAAGATAAATAAAAAAAGGAGTGATTTTATTATGAGTAGAAAATTAAAAATTATAATTTTAATAATGGCAGTTATTTGTATTATTTTACTAGGAACATCAATTTACCTGCTAACAAAAAAGAAAAATCAAACTAATAATGGGGAAAATAATGAGATTTTAAACAATGCTATAACCGAAAATACAGTTGAAGAAAATATAGAAAAGGATAATGTAATTAATACAGTAGAACAAAATGAAATTGTAGAACAGAGTAATGAAAAAATTAAACAGACAGAGCAACCAAAACAAACAGAAGTTGAAACTAAAAATACAATAAAAAATACAACAACTAAAGCAAATAATAAAACAGAAACACAAAAAGAAGTTCAAAAGCAAGAGAAACAGACAACAACAAAAGTTGAAGAAAAACAGGAAACTAAAGCTGAAGAACAAAAACCACAAGAAACTAAAAAAGAAGAAACCAAAGTAGTAAGATGTACTACAAATAATAATCATGGAATGAATATAGGAAATTCTAATAGATGGTTTGACACATATAATAGTGCAGTAGCATATTATGATAATCTTATTAGTAATTATGGAAGTAAACTTCGTGCTGAAGAAATTACAATAGAAGAATATGATAAAAAATGCCCATGCGGTTATGAAACATGGAGTTGTCCTTATTGTGGCAAATGGACTGTAAATTTTTATTATAGATAATTAAATAATATTTAGTAGGAACAAGTTATATTACTTGTTCTTTTTTTTGTTAAAAGGAGGGTTTAAACAAGATGCAAAAATCAAAATTAAAAAGATTTATAGCAAGTATTTTATTAATGATTACAATGATTAGCTCTACAACTCCTATTTTTGCTGCTTCAGGTAGTGGAAAATATGTTGGGGGACAATACGATTCAGGTATGTATACAACGGACAATCAGGGATCTAAAGTAGGAATATTAATAAGAAAATTAATAAATAATAGAACAGGAGAAAAACATACAGTATTTTGTGCAGAGCATGGTATTGATTTTAAGACGGGTGTTGTTTATAATGGACAATATTATACGCCAACAAATTCTGCAATGAGAAAAGCCTGCAAAATAGCTTATTTGGGTTGGTATAAAGACCAAGGAGATTATGTTATTGATGGAGGTATTCTTGCAGGAGATATGATATATGTAAAACAGGCTTATGTGTTTACTCAGCAATACATTTGGGAAACATTAGGTCAATCAAATGCCACATTTATAAATACAGAAAATCAACAAGCTTATGAGAATTTTAAAGCTAATATAAATAGCCAACTAGATAATTTTGCAAAAAGACCAAGTTTTGATGCAACAACAATAACAGTACAAGCAGGAGAAAGTAAAACAATTACAGATATAAACGGGGTGTTAGCAAACTATCCAGCTATTGATAGAACAACAAACGGAATAAGAGTTGTTCATACAAGTGGAAGCAATCAAATGACTATCACACCAGATGAAAATATTTCAATAGAAAATTATACTATTGCAGATGATGAATTTAAGTCATGGGGAATGGTTAAAAATGAAACATCTGATAGAGATTCAATGGTTTATTTTGAATTTTCTTCTGGCATTCAAGACCAATTATATTCAATGGCTTATAATGATCCAATTACTTTAAGAATTAGTCTTAAAATTGATTTATATGGAAAATTAGAGCTACAAAAATTAGATACAACTGGTAAATTAGTAGATGGAGCAATTTATAATGTTTCTAGTTCTAATGGATACAACAATGATGTTGAAGTGAAAAACGGAAAAATAGTTGTTGAAAAACTAAAAAAAGGAACATATACAGTTAAAGAAAAAAATGCACCAGCAGGTTATTTACTAGATAAGAAAGCTTACAATGTTGAAGTAAAGGCAAATGAAGTATCAACACAAGCTATAAAAAATACAGAACCTACTGGTTCGGTTAAAATAACTAAATCAGATATTGTTACTGGAAGAGATAACAGAATAGATAAAACAAGTCATCATGGAGATGCAACAATGAATGGTGCGACTTATGTATTAACTGCAAGTGAAGATATTTATAATAAAAGTAAATCATTAAAATATTTTTCAAAAAATGATGAAATTGCAATAGCAAAATTTAATGAATATGGAAAAGCAACTATAAGTATTACAGCTAAAAATTCAAACTTAAACTTAAAAGTAGAGAATGATTATATAACAGGATTACCACTTGGAAAATATAACTGGAAAGAAACAAATGCACCAATTGGTTATAAATTAGATACTAATATATATAATTTTGAATTTGAATATAAAGATCAAAACACAAATGTTATAAAAAAAGAAATTAATGTAACAGAGGATGTGCAAAGAGCAAGATTTGAGATAATTAAAATATCATCAAATGATAATACAACAGCTAATAAAATTGCTAATGCTGAATTTACAGTAATACTTTCAAAATATGTTGATTATTATGGAAGCTTTGAAGAAGCAGCAAAGCATTTGAATGAATATGCAGAAGATGAATATGATATTTTGAAAACAGATGGAAATGGTCATGCAACATCGAAATTACTAGCTTATGGAATATATGAAGGAAGAGAAACTAAAACACCATCTGATGAAATAGAAACTGTAGAACCTTTTTATATCAATATTGATAAAAATAGTGATGGAATTATAAAAGAATTTGTTGAAAATGATTTACCATTTACAAGTTATTTGAAACTTGTTAAAGTTGATAAGAAAACAGGTAAGAATGTAACATTTTCCAATACTACATTTAGTTTATCAAAATTAAATGAAAATACAAAACAATGGGAAAAAGTTAAGTGTAAAACTGGAATATTCTCACATGACAAATGGAAAACAGATAAAAATGCTATAGCATATACTGAAACTAAACTTGAAGCTGGAACATATAAAGCTGATGAAATACTTACACCTAATGGTTTTCTTGAATTAGAAGAACCTGTTGTTTTTAAAATAAATAGAAGTAATAAAACACTTGAATTTGATGAAGATTATGATGCGTATATTACTGTTACAATTGCTAATGAGCAACCAACAGGAAAATTAAATATAGATAAATCAGTTGTTTTGAATGATAATGTGGATTTATCATTAGTAGATACATCTGATTTAAGTAAAATCAAGTTTAGATTAAAAGCTAAAGAAAATATAATTGACTATGCAGATGGCAGTGTGATTTATGAAAAAGGAAAGAGTGTTAAAGAATTTAATTTAAGCAAAGATGGGAAATACACTATTGAAAATTTACCTATGGGAGTATATGAATTAGAAGAAATTGAAACATTACAAGGTTTAGTTTTAAATACAACACCAATTGAAGTCAAATTTGAAAAGAAAGATAATACAACTAAAGTTTACACTAAAGATATAAAAATAGAAAATAAACCTACAATTTTTGAATTTTCAAAAATAGATGTTACAGGAGATAAAGAACTTGTTGGGGCAGAACTTAAAGTGTTTGATGAAAATAAGAAAATAGTAGATTCATGGAAATCTAAAGAAACTACTCATAAGATAGAAGGATTAGAAGTTGGAAAAACTTATACTTTAGAAGAAAAAATTGCACCAAATGGATTTGTTAAAGCAACAAGCATTCAATTTAAAGTAGAAAGCAAAACTGAAATTCAAAAAGTAACAATGATTGATAAAATTGTTAGTGTTTCAAAGCAAAATATTGCAGGGGACGAAATTGAAGGAGCTAAATTACGAATTGAAAATGAAAATAGCGAAATAGTTGATAGTTGGACATCGACAAAAGAACCCCATATTGTAAATGGACTTGAAGAAGGTAAAAAATATATTCTATATGAAGACTATGCACCAGATGGATATGTTATATCAAATAAAATAGAATTTACAGTAAATAAAGATAAAGTAAATCAAGAAATTAGAATGATTGATAAAGTTGTAACAATAACAAAAGAAAATATAACAGGAAAAGAAGTTGAAGGTGCAAAAATGAGGGTAGTAGATGAAGATGAAAACGAAATAGATAGTTGGACGTCAACAAAAGAACCTCATAAAGTAAATGGACTTGAAGAAGGAAAAAAATATATTCTATATGAAGATTATGCACCAGATGGATATGTTATATCAAATAAAATAGAATTTACAGTAAGCGAAGATAAAGAAACTCAAAAAATAACAATGGTTGATAAAATTGTTGAAATTTCAAAGACAGATTTAGTAACAGGCGAAGAAGTTGAGGGAGCAGAACTGGAAGTTCAAGATAAAGAAACAGAAAAAATAATAGATAAATGGACTTCAACAAAAGAAGCTCATAAAGTAACAGGACTAGAAGAAAATAGAACTTATATTTTAAGGGAAAAAACTGCACCTTATGGTTATGAAACAACAGAAGAAATAGAATTTGTAGTATCTGAAAATAAAGAAACTCAAAAAATAGAAATGAAAGATATGCCAATTTTACAAAATATAAAATTAGTAAAAATTGATGCAAATACTAAAGAAAGTATCAAAGAAAAATTCACATTTGGATTATATGAAGATGAAGAATGTAAAGATTTAATTAAAGAGTATGAATCAAATAAAGAAGAAGGAACAATAATATTTGAAGATTTAAGATATGGAACTTTCTTTGTAAAAGAAATTAAAGCTCCAAATGGATATGTGATTTCTGATAAAGTTATTAAAATTGAAATTAATGATAAGGGTGTATTTATTGATGATGTAAAAGTTGAAGGAGAAAATTCTTTATATACTTTTGAATTTGAAAATGCACCTATTGATACACCAAAAACAGGAGATGATAGTAAAACAACTATCTATGCTGGAGTATTAGGATTATCATTATTAACCTTAGTAGGTTTAGGAGTATACGAATATAAAAGAAAAAATTAGTAAATAAAAAATAATATATGGGTGGCTAAAAAAAGCCACCTTAAATATTTTAGGAGGTAAATATGCCACAATATACTTTACAACAAAGTGTAAAGACATTAGAAAAAATATTTGAGAATAATATAGATACAGAGCAAAAAATAAAAAATTTAAAACGGGAAAATTTAAAACAATTTAGCCCAGTAGAAAAAAGTTTTATTATGGATTTAAAAGAAGCAGTTGCTAAAAGAAAAATTATTGAGTTTTTAGCAGGAAAGGAAGATAAAGAGTAGATAAACAATGATTGAATATTATAAAAAACCAACAGTAAAATTTATCGTAAACAAAGGTAATTTTAATAAATTAATGGGAATATTAACATTCCAAGAAGAAAATATTATAACTCAAGAGTGGAAAGAAAGTGCAACAAAATTAAAAGAATTATTATTAAGATATTCTTTACCACAAAAGGACGAAGAAGGAGAAATATCAATTATAGATATTGCATTATTCCAAAAGGAAGCAGCAGAGATGATTGTATTATTGCTTTCAGCATTAGATAGAGTACAAATTGATGAAGATTATACAAAATTAATGAAAAGACAATAGTTATAGGAGGTTGAGAGTTGGGAAAAATAAAGGAAACTAGGCAACTCTATAAAACTACTTTAAAAGAAATTTCAAGTTCACCGAGTAACTGGAGAACTTTTTTAGATAGTAGTGCTTGGAATTTTAAATATGATTTTGATGATCAAGTTCTAATATTTGCACAAAGACCAGATGCAAGAGCTTGTGCAACAATGGATGAATGGAATAGAAAATTAAAAAGATGGGTAAATAATAGGGCAGAAGCTATTTATGTGTATGACAAAAATCCTAATAGTGAATATCCATTTAAATTAGTATTTGACTTATCCGATACTCATAATTATAATAATACTGAATATAAATTATGGAATATAAAACAAGAGTATGAAAAAGATATTATTGAAGATTTAGAAGCAAATTTTGGAGATATGGATTTAAAGGAAGATTTATCGAAAGCTATAATTAGTGCAAGTTATAACATGGTTGTAGATGATATTGAAGATTATCTAACGGATATTATAAAAAATAAATCTAACACAATGTTAAATGATATATCAGATGATGAAATTAAAGATATATTAATAGGAATAACTTGGGCAAGTGTTAGTTATATGCTAATGATAAGATGTGGAATAAATGCTAGAGAAAACATTTCTGAAAATGAATTTGAATTTTTAAAATATTTTAATAGTCCAGAACTTTTTACAATATTAGGTGCAAGTGTTAGTGATATTGCAGAATCAGGTTTAAGAGAAATAGCAAAAACAGTTTCAACTCTACAAAAAAAGGAAAATTTAAAAAATCGTACATTTGCAAAAAATGAAAATGAGATATATTCTAATGATAATAATATAAATGAAGGAGGGGTTGAAAATGTTAGAGAAAATAGAGTACACGAAACAGGGAGATTACTTGATACCAAATCTAACAATGAAAAAGGAGAAAATTCCAGCAGGGAAATATTCGATGATGAGGTACAATTACCTATTGAACCACAAGAATCACGAACTAACAATATTGGTAATGAACAACGAATTAAACAGTCATTTACAGGAAATACAAGACCAAGCGAGCAAGAGAGTGGAAATGCTAGTGGAAGAGATGGCGAAGAAGGAGAATATAACAGAAGAATTGAAAGCTCAAGATCAAATGAAATGGGTTGGCTTGATGAACAATATCAAGATGACAGCAGAGGAGATAGTAGCAACAGAACTGATTTATCAATAGAAGAAAGTCAATTTAGAAGAACATTAACTGAAGAAGAAATGCGAAGTAAATTAGATTTTCTACAAGATGAATATGTAAGTGATATTTTAAATAATATAGATAATTTAAAAGTTACAAAAAAAGATATTAGAGAATTTTATCAAAATAATTTAATTGAAAATGATAGAGTTGAATTTATAAAAAAGGCATTTGGAGATGCTTATACTGAAATTGTAGTAAATGATACAAGGTTAGGTTATAAAGCTTACGAAAATGTTTTACATCTTTGGAAAGATGGTTATTTGAATAGAACAGCAGAAGTTTATTATAAATGGAATTATATTGCAGAATATATTGAAGGACTTATAATGGTCAATGAATTTCATGATATGCACAAACCAGTAAAATCTTATGATGAACAAATGCAGTTATTACAAGTAGAAGCAATGAATGCTCCTACTTTTTCTTTTACTCAAGAAATAATTGATTATGAGCTAACAAGGGGTAGCAATATACAAGAAAGTAAAATGAGAATATATAATCAATTTATCAATAGTCTATCAAGTGAAGAAAATATAAAATTTCTTAAAAATGAATATGGTTGGGGTGGTGGCAGTACAATTCATATTGGAACAAGAATAGGTTATCAATATGATGGAAAAGGAATTACTTTAACCAGAGGAAAAAGAGAAAATGAAGAAACTACTATAATAACTTGGAATGTAGCAGAAAAAAGAATTAAAGAATTAATAAAATTAGATAAATATTTAAATTCAAAGGAAAAGGAAGAATATTCAAATTGGCTAAAACAAAAAGAAATTGATAGGGAATTACAGGGAAGTAAGAAAAAACTATTAGAAGAAAGTAAAAAACAAAAAGAAGATGCCGAACAACAATTAGCAGAAAGATTATATAAATTTGTTAAGGACTTTGATTTTTATAACTATGTTGATAATACAGAAATGTATCGTTCAGAAGAAGATAATATAAATATTATAAAAGCTGATATAAATGATACAAATAATGTAAAAGATTATATAAAAGAATTAAAAGAAATAATAGATGATAGTAGATTATCTAATGAAGATTTAAAAGAAGTTCAAGAATTAGTTTATATATTAGAACAAAGAGTACCAAAATATAAATATCATTTAGGAGATACTATTTATATAGGTTCAGATGAATATGAATTTGCTGGGATTAATAATGGGATAGTAAAATTATATGATGTTAAATTTCCATTATTTAATAAAGAAATGCCTTTTGAAGAATTTGAAAGAAAGGTACAAGAAAACTATGCAAATGAACATTTAATTGTAAAAGATAAACAAATTCAACATATAGAAACTGCAAAACAAAACAATGAAGAAAAATATCAAGATGATGTTGTTGAACAAGAACAAGAGAAACATGAAAAAACAAAGCAAATAGAAAATAATATTGAAAAATTAGATATAGAAATAAAAAAGCAGGTAAAACCTAAAAGAACAAAAATCCAAGATTATGTTTTGCATTCAGAAATACCAATAAATGAAAGAAATAATTTTAAAATTAATAATGAGAATTTAGGAGTAGGAACGCCAAGAGAAAAATTCGCAAAAAATGTAGCAGCAATTCAAGTCCTAAAAAAGTGTGAAAATGAAAATAGATATGCAACACTAGAAGAACAAGAAATTTTGTCGAATTATGTTGGTTGGGGAGGATTACAGCAAGCATTTGATGAAAAAGATAGTAGTTGGACAAATGAATATAGAATTTTAAAAGAATTATTAACAGAAGATGAGTATAAAAGTGCAAGAGAATCAACATTGACAGCATTTTATACTCCACCAGTAGTAATTAATTCAATTTATGAAGTTCTACAAAATATGGGACTAAAAGAAGCAAATGTATTAGAACCAGCCTGTGGAACTGGTAATTTTTTAGGACTGTTACCTAAAGAACTTTCAAATTGTAAAATTTATGGTGTTGAGAAAGATAGTATATCAGGAAGAATTGCACAACAACTATATCAAAAATCTACAATAGCTATAAGTGGATATGAAAAAGTAGATATGCCAGATAGTTTTTTTGATGTTGCAATTGGAAATGTACCTTTTGGAGATATATCTATAAATGATAGAAAGTATAATAAAAATCATTTTCTTATTCATGATTATTTTTTTGCAAAAACAATAGATAAAGTACGACCACGGAGGAATTGTTGCTTTTGTTACATCAAAAGGAACAATGGATAAGAAGAGTCCAGATGTAAGAAAATATATTGCTCAAAGAGCTGACCTTTTGGGAGCAATAAGATTACCCAATAACACATTTTCAAAGAACGCAGGAACAGAGGTAACATCTGATATTCTTTTCTTTCAAAAAAGAGAAAATATGACAGATATTATGCCAGATTGGGTATATTTAGATGAAAATCAAGATGGAATAACAATGAATAAATATTTTGTTGATAATCCAGATATGATTTTAGGTCATATGCAAATGGTAAGTGGTAGATTTGGAAATGTAGCAGAATGCAAAGCATTTGATGGAATAGATTTAAAAACATTATTAAGTGAAGCAGTAGACAAAATAAATGGAGAAATAACGGAATATACAGTTGGAGATATTGAAGAAAATGAACAAGTAGCAATACCAGCAGATCCTAATGTGAAAAATTATTCTTATGCTTTAATAGATGGAAAAGTATATTTTAGAGAAAACAGCTTAATGATGGAACAAGATTTACCAATTACTACAATGAGTAGAATAAAAGGTATGATAGATCTTCGTGATGCAACTTATGATTTAATTGATTTACAAACTGAAAATTATCCTGATGAAAATATAAAAGTAGCTCAAAATAAATTAAATAGGCTATATGATGAATATGTAAAAAAATATGGAAGAATAAATAGTAGAGGAAATAAACTAGCCTTTGAAGCAGATAGTAGTTATTATTTATTGTGTTCATTAGAAGTAATGGATGATGGAAAGTTTAAGAGAAAAGCAGATATGTTCTCAAAAAGAACAATAAACGCATACAAGGAAATTACAAATGTTGATACAGCAAATGAAGCACTTATTGTTTCATTATCAGAAAAGGCAAAAGTTGATTTAGAGTATATGTCAAAACTTACAGCTAAAAGTCAAGATGAAATAACAAAAGAATTAGAAGGCATAATTTATAAAGTTTCAATGGAAGATAATAAGTATGTTACAGCAGATGAATATCTTTCTGGCAATATAAGAGAAAAATTAAAATTAGCAGAAGCGTTGGTAGAAACACAACCAGAATTTAAAATTAATATTGAAGGATTAAAAAAAGTTATGCCTGAAGATATTAAAGCAAGTGATATAGGTGTAAAGTTAGGTTCTACTTGGATACCACAAGAAATAATTAATGAGTTTATGTATCAATTATTAAATACTGGAAGTTATGAACAAGGAAAAATAAAAGCTAATTACAGCAGTTTTACTGGAGCATGGTATATATCATGTAAAAGTTATGATTATGGAAATGTAAAAGCATATAATGCTTATGGAACTTCAAGAATAAATGCGTACGAAATAATAGAAAAAACACTAAATTTAAAAGATGTTAAAATCTATGATACAAAAACGGATATAGATGGAAATAAAATAAGGGAGTTTAATGGTAAAGAAACAGCTATTGCACAGGCAAAACAAGAACAAATAAAACAAGCATTTACAGATTGGATTTTCAAAGATCAAGAAAGAAGAGAAAAGTTAGTTAGATTATATAATGATACTTTTAATAGTGTTAGACCAAGAACTTATGATGGAAGTCATTTGAAATTTGCAGGAATGAGTCCAGAAATAACATTGAGAAAACATCAGGAGAATGCAATAGCTCATATATTGTATGGTAAAAATACTCTTTTAGCACATGAAGTAGGAGCTGGTAAAACTTTTGAAATGGTAGCAGGTGCTATGGAAAGTAAAAGACTTGGACTATGTAACAAGTCTATTTTTGTTGTTCCAAACCACATTATTGAACAGTTTGGAAGTGAATTTTTACAACTATATCCATCAGCAAACATTTTAGTTGCTACAAAAAAAGACTTTGCTACAGCAAATCGCAAAAAGTTTTGCAGTAGAATTGCGACAGGGGATTATGATGCGATTATAATTGGACATAGTCAATTTGAAAGAATACCAATGTCTTATGAAAGACAACAAGTATTAATTGATAATCAAATTAGAACAATTATAAATGGAATTGAAGAAGCTAAAAGGAATAATGCAGAGAACTTTACTATTAAGCAAATGGAAAAAACAAGAAGAGGTTTAGAAAATAAATTAGAAAAGCTAAAAGCAGACCATAGAAAAGATAATGTAATTAATTTTGAGCAACTTGGAATTGACAAGATGTTTGTAGATGAAGCTCATAATTATAAGAATTTGTTTTTATATACAAAAATGACAAATGTTGGTGGAATTACACAAACGGATGCACAAAAAAGTAGTGATATGTTTATGAAATGTCGATATTTAGATGAAATTACAGGTGGAAAGGGAGTTGTGTTTGCAACAGGTACACCAGTAAGTAATTCTATGGTTGAACTATATACAATGCAGAGATATTTACAATATGATGAATTAGAAAGAATGCACTTGGAAAACTTTGATAACTGGGCATCTACATTTGGAGAAACAGTAACAGCAATGGAACTTTCACCAGATGGAACGAGTTATAGAAGTAAGACTAGGTTTTCACAATTTCATAATTTACCAGAACTGATGAGTATGTTTAGAGAAACAGCAGATATTCAAACAGCAGACACTTTAAATCTTCCGACACCTGAAGTTATAACACACAATGTTTTAGTGCAACCGAGTGAAATTCAAAAAGAAATGGTTTCTAAACTTGCAGAAAGAGCAGAAGATATAAGAAAAGGAAATATAGATCCTAAAAAAGATAATATGCTTAAAATAACAAATGAAGGTAGGCAATTGGCTTTAGACCAAAGACTGATGAATGATATGATAGAAGATAATGAAAATAGTAAAGTATCTACTTGTGCTAATAATATTTATAAGCTATGGGAACAAAACAAAGAAGAAAAATTAACACAGTTGGTATTTTGCGATTTATCTACACCAAAAAGATTTGAAGAAAAATTTGATGAAGATGGAAATTATGTTTTTACAGATGTTTATAATGATTTGAGAAGAAAATTAGTATTAAAAGGCATACCAAGAGAAGAAGTTGCTTTTATACATGAAGCTGATAATGAAAGTAAAAAGAAGGAACTATTTGCTAAAGTAAGAAAAGGCGAAGTTAGAGTTTTAATTGGTAGTACAAGTAAAATGGGAGCAGGAACAAATGTGCAAGATAGAATAATTGCTCTGCATCATTTAGACACTCCGTATAGACCAGCAGATTTAACTCAGAGAAATGGTAGAGGTGTAAGGCAAGGAAATAGAAACAAATCAGTGCATATATTTACTTATGTTACAGAAAGAACCTTTGATGCTTATTTATTTCAAATGCTAGAAAGAAAACAAAAATTTATTTCACAAATAATGACCTCAAAGACTCCAGACAGATCAATGGAAGATATTGATGATAAAGCATTAAGTTATGGAGAGATTAAAGCATTAGCTACTGGAAATAAAGTAATATTAGAAAAGACACAATTGGAGTCTGACTTATCTAAATTAAAGATTATTAAACAAAGTTATTTAAGCCAAATTTACGATTTACAGGACAAGGTGGCAAAAGATTATCCTAATAAAATAAAAGAGCTTGAAACTCAAAAAGAAGCTTATGAAAATGATGTTAAGCAAGTAGAAAATAATACAATCAATAATTCGGAAGGCTTTTCTAAAATGATTATAAAAGGTGTAGAATATGCTGATAAAGAACAGGCAGGAAAAGCATTATTAGAAGCTTGTAAAAACAAATCTAAAGCTGATGAAGAACTAATTGGAGAGTACAGAGGATTTAAAATGCTATTATCTTTTGATACACTTCAAAAACAATTTAATATGACTTTAAAAAATGAATATAGTTATCATACAGCACTTGGAACAGATGTCTTTGGTAATATAACTAGATTAAATAATACATTAGAGAGTATAGAAGAAAACATTAAATATGCTGTAAATGATATAGAATTTATAAAAAGACAAATTGTAAATGCTAAAATAGAATTAGATAAACCATTTGAAAAAGAAAACGAAATCAAAGAAAAAACAAAAAGACTACAAGAAATAAATATTGAGCTTGGAATAGATGAAAACGATAAGCAAGTTATGGATGAGCCAGAAAATGATGAACTGGAAAAAGAAAATAAAGAGAAAAATTTAGAAAGATAATACAGATAACAGATGTATTATTTTTTTGTTTTAGGAGGTGTTTTATTGCCATATATACCACCAGAAATAGTAGAAAAAGCAAAAGAAATGGATGTTTTAACTTATTTACAAAACTATGAACCAAACGAATTAGTTAAAGTTGGAAATGGAACTTACAGCACAAAAACACACGATAGTATAAGAATTAGTAATGGATTATGGAATTGGTTTTCAAGAGGTGTTGGAGGAAAAAATGCAGTTTCTTACTTAATGAAAGTTAAGAATTATTCTTTTTTGGATGCTATACAAACAATTATAGGTAATGTAAGTGTTAAACAGCCTGTAATTTATAGAGAAGAAAAGAAAGAAAAAACAGAATTTGTTTTGCCATTAAAATCAATTAATTCAGAAAGGGCAAAGAGATATTTAGTAAAAAGAGGAATTGATTTAGAGATAATTAATGAGTGTATAAATAGTGGATTAATTTATGAAAGTGAGCCAAATCATAATGTTGTTTTTCTTGGTACAGATGAAGAAAAAAAGTATAAATATGCTTTCTTTAGAGGAACAAATGATACAAGATTTATGGGAGAATCGAAAGGAAGTGATAAGGCATACACATTTAGATTACTTTCAAATAATGAAAGTGAGAGAGTTCATTTATTTGAAAGTGCAATAGATTTATTATCTTATGCAACGCTATTAAAAATGAAAAATATTGATTGGAAAAATGAAAATATGATTTCACTGGGTGGAGTAAATAAACCATCAGAAGAACAAGAAGTTAATGATAAGATTCCAATAGCAATTATAAAATTTTTAGAAAATAATTCTAATATAAAGCAAATATATTTGCATTTTGATAATGATGAAATTGGAGAAAAAGCAAGCAAAGCACTTATGGAAAAATTGTCTAATAAATATGAAGTGATAGATAATCGACCACCAGTAGGTAAAGATTGTAATGATTATTTAAAATATGTTTTAGATTTTCAAAACATAAATAGGCAAGCAAATAATAAAAGAATTTATGAAAAAGTAAGATAAAATTTGGAGGAAAAAATTAGAATGAACAAATATAAAATTGAATTTAAACAAATATTTAATAGATTAGTAACAATATATGCAGAAGATGAAGAACAAGCAATGAAGGTAGTTGAACAAACTTATTTAAAAACAGATTTGCTAGATGATAATGAAAAAGATTTAGTGGGAATTGAAGCTAAAATCTTAGAAAAAAATGGAGAAAAAGTTGATAGAAAAGAAGAAATACCAGAAAATTTTGAAAACTTTTTAGATGAAAATGATATTGAATATCTTGAAGGTTTAACAAATGAGATTGAAGAAAATTTAGGAGAAATTAAAGAAGTTTTAGGAGCAAACATGATTGAAGATTGTGCTTACAATAATTAAATAGAAAGATATTCTTATTTTAGGAAAATATAAAGATTTAAAAATCTTGTCCTAGCAAGCACTGCATTTGTACTCCCGCACAAATACAAATTATGGGGAAACCCCAATCCCCATAAAAATGATATTAAGAAGGAAAGGAAATTTTATTGAGAAAAAGAGATATAAAAAAGCAAGTTTGGTTAAATGAAAATGAAAATAAAATCTTAAAAGAGAATGCAAAAAAATGTGGCTTAAATGAAAGTTCTTATTTAAGAAATTTAATAATTGGTTATAAACCGAAAGAACAACCAACGGAAAAAATGTTTGAAATAATTAATCAATTAAAATATGTTGGAATTAATTTAAACCAAATTGCAAGAAAAGCAAACAGTTTAGGTTTAGTTGATGCTCCTTTTTATAAAAAAGTATATTCAAAATGGAATGAATTATCGGAACAAATAAAAAAGGAATTTTTAGATGTAGAAAAAAATGGCAATAACTAAAATTAAAAAAATAAAAAAGAGATTAGACCATGTTATAGATTATACTACTAATCCTAGTAAAACAAGTAAAGAAAATTATAGTGATTTGCACAATGTAATTGAATATACGAAGGCTTCGTATAAAACAGAAGAACAATTATATGTAACTGCTTTGAATTGTGATCAAGAAACAATATATGAAGATATGATGAGAACGAAAAGAAGATTTAGTAAAACTGATGGGATTTTAGGATTTCATGTAATACAGTCTTTTAAAGAAAATGAAGTAACTCCAGAATTAGCACATAGCATTGGAGTACAACTTGCTAATGAACTTTGGAGTGATAAATATGAAGTTATAATTACAACACACTTAAATACTAATCATATTCACAATCACTTCTGTTTTAATTCTGTTTCATATATTGATGGAAAAAAATATCATGACTGTAATGAAACTTATGCTTTAATTAGAGAAACATCAGATAGAATTTGTGAAGAAAATAGATTGAGTGTAATTGATGAAAAGAAATGTCCAAAAAGTAAAATTAATTATAATAATTTTTATAAGGGACAAGCTCAAAAATCTAGTTACAATATGATAGTAAAAGAAGATATTGATTATGCAATAGCACAAGCATTTTCTTATAATGATTTCTTATCAATATTAAGAAAAATGGATTATACAATTACAAATCGTTATGGGAAATTAAGTGTTAGAAAAGAACCATATAAAAGAAATATAAGAATAGAAAGAGCTTTTGGAGATGATTATAAAATTGAAAATATTGAAAAGAAAATATATGAAGTGTCAGCAACAAGAGAACCATTCCCAGAAGTAAGAAGTAAAAAGTATAAAAGCAAAAGTAAATTAAATTTAAAAAATAGAAAAAAAGCAACAGGTATAAAAGCATTGTATTTTCATTATTGTTTTTTACTAAAGGTTTTTCAAAAAAATAAGAATATACCTAAAAGATATTCAAAGGAATTAAAAGAAGAAATAAAAAGAATGGACAAGATTTCTAACGAAACAAGATTTTTGTGTAACAAAGATATAAAGTCATTAGAAGAATTAAAAGCATATAAAAAATATTTAACTATTGATAGAAAAGAGTTAAAAAGCAAAATTGAAAGTTTATACAAAAAGAAGAAAAAAACAAATACAAAAATTGAAATTGAAAATATTAATACTGAAATAAAAATAATACAAGAAAAAATAAAAGAATTAAATTATGAAATTGAACTGGTTGAAGATATTGAACAAAGAGTACCAAAGATAAAAGAAAATATGGAAAAAGTTGAAAATGAAAATCCAGAACAAAGAAAGGAGAAAACAAGAGTTGAGCATATCAAGTGATTCGGCAGAACAAACTATTAGACTAACACTAGAAGGAGTTGAAGTAGTTGCTAGAATAAGTGGTGTAGCTGTAAAAAATATTGCAGCAGCATTATATACAATTTCTAAAGACCAAAAACAGACAAAAGGCAAAACAAGATTAAGCAACATGATAAAAAGTGATAATGAATTAAAAATCTTTTCAATAAAAAAGGAAGATTTACGAACATTTTATAGAGAAGCTAAAGGGTATGGAATTTTGTATTGTGCATTAGTTACCAAAAGTAATAAAAATATTGACGGTATGGTTGATATTATGGTTAGAGCAAAAGACGCACCACAGGTTAATAGAATTGTAGACAGATTTAATTTATCAACATTTAGTAAAGCGTCAATTCAAACTGATATTGAACAAGATAGAGAAAATGTAAAAAAAGAAAAAAATATATCTGATGCAGAACCAGATAAAGGAACAGAAAGAAAAGAAGTTAATGATAATATGGTAGAAGATATATTATTTACACCAAAAGAAAATTCAAATCAAAACCCCGAAGTAGCAAAGACGGAAAAAAGCCCTCTGTCAGAGCATTCCTTGAAGAGCAAAAGCAATTCCGAAGGGGTTACTGAACCTGTGAAAAAAGAATCTGTAAAAAAGAAATTAAAAGAAGCAGAGTTGAAGGTTGAAACGGAATTGAAGAAAGCTCAAAAATTAAAAGAAAATGTAGTATTTGATTTACCAACAAAAAATGATACACAAATACCAAAACTAGATATTACAAATAAGGAAAGAGGAAAATAGATGATAGAATTAGAAGATGTATTTTCTAATTTTGAAAGAAAAAATAGAAAATACAATAAGGAAGAATGGATTGATTATAAAAGAAAAGAAAAACAAGATGTTTATAAGCTAATTGATGAAAGTGCAGAAAAAATAGTACAAAATGGCGAAGAATTTAAGAAATACCTAAATACTTTAAGTAAATTTGAACAATATTCTGTCGCAAATACTTTATTAATAAATGCACAAATGCCAGAAGCAATTATGCTAAAAGATTTTGATAACTGGACAAGCATTGGTGGTTATCCAAAGAAAAATAGAAAACCAGATATAAAAATATTAGAACCAGCAGACACTTATATGAGAGAAGATGGTAGTGTTGGAACTAATTATAATGTAAAATATTTGACAGATATTTCTCAAGTTAATATAAGGCAAAGAGTAAGAGAAATAAGATATGATGATAAATTATTATTAAAAGTTTTCTTACAGTCAAGTCAAGCGAGAATTGAAGTTGTAGATAAAATTGAAAATACTGATAGAGTTGCACTATATGATTTTGAAAATGATGTTTTACAAATAGCTAGATGTGAAGATAGAACAAAACTTTTCAATGAATTGACGCAAGAATTAGCAAAACAAGAAATAGGCGAAAATTGTGATTATGCAGATTTTAAAGTCAATGCTGTATCGTATATGATTTGTAAAAAATATAATTTGAATTTTTTAAATGATAATATTACAGATATACCTTATGGTTTAACTACAATGTCAGCAAAGGAGATTAGAGAACAATTAGAGCCTATTCATGATTCTATGGAAAGTATAAGTGGAAGAATAAGTCATAATATCGAAAGTATTTCAAGACAAAATAGAGAAAAAGAACAAGCAAGATAGGAGGCAATTATTGGAAGAACAAATAATTTTAGTTTTAAATAAGTATGAATTTGGTTTAATAGTAAATGCTTTAAATGAACTTCGTACAGATTTACAAAAGGAAAACAAAGATAGAGAACCTGTAAATGAATTGCTTTTAAGATTACTAAATACCCCAGTAAAAAAGAAAAGTATATTTAAAAGAGAGCGAATAGTAAGCGAAAGATAATAATCAACAAAATACTTTTTTGTATATATTAGGAATTATACCAGTTATATGGTTATCATTATTAATAGCACCATATATAAGGGGTGGACTTGCAGAAGTAATAAAAAAATTTGGCGAAATAAGTTCAAATCCTTTTAATATTATATGGTGCGAGTATAGTTTAAAAACTATAATTATTGCACTATGTATTTATATTTTAGGAATAGGAATGTATGAATCTACGAGAAAAAATTATCGTAGAAGAGAAGAATATGGTTCAGCAAAATGGGGTATTGTTAGTGCAATAAATAAAAAATATAGACAAAAGCCATTTTGTGATAATAAAATTTTAACAAAAAATTTAGCTTTAGGATTAGATGGAAAAAGGCATAGAAGAAACTTAAATGTTTTAGTATGTGGTGGAAGTGGTGCAGGAAAAACAAGATTTTATTGCAAACCAAATGTTATGCAATGTAGTTCAAAATGCTCCTATGTAATTCTTGATCCGAAGCGGAGAAATTTTAAGAGATACAGGAAATCTATTAGAGAAAAAAGGTTATGAAGTAAGAGTTTTAGACTTAATCAATATGGAGAAAAGTCATTGTTATAATCCTTTTGTATATCTAAAAACTGACAATGATGTGCAAAGATTAGTAACAAATTTATTTAAGAGTACAACTCCTAAACGGAAGTCAAAGCCAAGATCCTTTTTGGGATACAGCAGGAAGTATGTTATTACTTGCTCTTATTTTTTATCTAAAATATGAAGCGCCAGAAGAAGAGCAGAACTTTCCGATGGTACTTGAGATGCTTCGTGCAGCAGATGTAAACGAAGAACAAGAAAATCCTATAAGTGCAGTGGATATTTTATTCGATAAATTGGAATATGAAAATCCAGAGCATATTGCTTTAAAATATTATAGAAATTATAGGTCAGGTTCTGCAAAGACATTAAAATCAATACAAATTACTTTAGCAGCAAGATTAGAAAAGTTTAACTTGGAAAGTCTTGCTAATATTGTTAAGTATGATGAATTAGATTTGCCAAGTTTAGGCGAAAAGAAAGTAGCATTATTTGCCTTAATTCCAGATAATGATACAAGTTTTAATTTTCTAGTAAGTATTTTATATACACAATTATTTCAACAGTTATTTTATATAGCTGACCATAAATACGGTGGCAGTTTGCCAGTCCATGTTCATTTTGTGATGGACGAATTTGCAAATGTTAGTCTACCAGATGACTTCGATAAAATTTTAAGTGTAATGAGGTCAAGGTCAGTTTCTGTTTCTATCATTCTCCAAAACCTAGCACAATTAAAGGCGTTATTCGATAAGCAATGGGAAAGTATTGTACGGAAATTGCGATACTTTTTTGTATTTGGGTGGAAATGAACAAAGTACCCATAAATATGTATCTGAGCTATTACGGAAAAGAAACAATAGATCTAGATACACATGGGAAAAGTTCAGGGAGAAGTGGTAATTATTCTACAAATTATCAAATCGCTGGGAGAGAAAAAATGACACCAGATGAAGTGCGTTTATTAGATAATAATTATGCACTTTGTTTTATTCGTGGCGAAAGACCAATTAAAGACTATAAATATGATATTTTAAAACACCCTAATATTGCTTTAACTACTGATGGTGGTGAAAAACCATATATTCATGGCAAAACTGATAAGGCATCAGCTTCTATTATTGTGCTAGATGAAAATAATGGAGAAGAAATAGTAACAAATTTTGAAGAAAATGAATTACTAGAAAATTATGAATTATTGTCAGAAGAAGAAGTTGAGGCATTTATTAGGGAGGAATAAATACACATTGAAAAATAAAAAAATATTAAAACAAGTTTTAAAAAATATTGCAAGAATTTTATTTTATATAGTTATCTTATTTACAGCACAAGTAAGCAATGTTTTTGCTGCTGATGACCCATTAGCAGTGGTAAATAATCTTTCAAATTTTATCTTTGGATTAATTCGTGCTGTTGGTATGATTATACTTGGTTTTGGAGTAGTACAAGTTGGTATGAGTTTGAAATCACACGATCCCAGTCAGCGAGCAAATGGAATAATGACTCTAGCAGGTGGAATTGTAATCACATTTGCAAAAGAAATTTTAAATATAATAACAGGTGGATAACAAGGGCAAGTTTATAGCTTGCCTTTTAAAAGGGAGTGAAAAATGAGAAAAAAATATCAAATAATTTATGCTGATCCACCTTGGCAATATAAGGTGTGGTCAAAAAAAGAAAAGAAAAGAAGTGCTGAAAATCATTATCCGACTATGAAAATAGAAGAAATTATTGGTTTGAAAGAATGTATAGAAAATATTTCTGATGAAAATTGTATTTTGTTTTTATGGGTTACATTCCCATGTTTATTAGAAGGATTAGAAGTTATGAAACAATGGGGATTTAAGTATAAAACTTGTGGATTTAATTGGGTAAAAAGAAATAAAAAAAGTAACACATATTTTTTTGGATTAGGTTATTGGACAAGAGCAAATTCAGAAATTTGTTTAATTGGAACAAAAGGAACAATAAAAAGAAAATCCAGTAGTGTATTTCAGATTATAGATACGCCAATAGAAGAACACAGTAAAAAACCAGCAGTTGTAAGAGAAAAAATTGTTGAACTTGTTGGAGATTTACCAAGAATTGAATTGTTTGCAAGAGAGAAAACTAAAGGCTGGGATGTATGGGGTAATGAAGTCGAAAGTGATATTGAATTAGAAAATTATAGGATGGGGGTTGAAAATTGAATTGGGTTGTAGGAAATTTACAAAATGCAATCGAAACATGGAACTCTAAATTAAGCGAAATATGGACACTTGTTTCTCAATCTCCTGTTGATTTTAAAGGTGGAACAATTTGGAATGTAATTACTAATATTCATGGTGCAATGCAAGCAATAGGACTAGCATTATTAGTATTATTTTTTGTTATTGGAGTAATGAAAACTTGTGGGAGTTTTGCAGAAGTTAAAAAGCCAGAACACGCATTGAAACTTTTTATTCGTTTTGCAATAGCAAAAGCAATGGTAACATATGGTTTGGAATTAATGATGGCAATATTTAAAATAGTACAAGGAATTGCAAGTACAATAATGACATCAGCAGGACTCGGAGGAACAACACAAACTGTTTTACCAAATGAAATAATACAAGCAGTTGAAGCTTGTAATTTTTTTGAAAGCATACCATTGTGGGCAGTTACATTAATACGGAGGACTATTTATAACAGTTCTTTCATTTGTAATGATATTAACTGTATATGGAAGATTCTTTAAAATATATCTTTATACAGCATTATCTCCAGTAGCACTTGCTAGTTTTGCTGGAGAGCCAACACAGAACATTGGTAGAAGCTTTATAAAAGGTTACAGTGCAGTTTGCTTAGAAGGTGTAATTATTATGCTTTCATGCGTAATATTTTCATTATTTGCATCAAGTCCACCAGTTATAGATACAAATGCAGCAGCAGTGAATATGGTATGGAAATATATAGGAGAACTAATATTTAATATGTTGGTATTGGTTGGAACGGTAAAAATTTCAGATAGATTAGTAAGAGAAATGTTAGGAATATAGGAGGTAAAATTGAAGGTAACAATAGAAGAGATAGAAGAAGATTTATGTGATTTGGATACAGAATATAGAGAAGCTTTAGCAAAAGGTTTAGTTGATATGAAATATTTAAGTGATACACCTTTATCATTGAAATATGGAACAGATATACAACAGCAAGAGTTAAAAAGAGTTTATTCAAAACCTTTATCAGGAAAGCAATTAAAAGATATTATTAACTATATTTCAAAAGATATGCAGGGAGATTATCAGTATGGAAGATATAAAGGTATAGCTTCTATGTATTTAAATATAGCAGACCAAATTATAGCAGGTAAAAATAAAGGAAGAGAGGCAAGATAAACTGGAAGTAAAAATAAATAAAGAGATAAGAGATTTTACAGAAAGTATATTCTTTGGTTTATCATTAAGACAATTTATCTTTTCAATATTAGCTTGTATAGTTGCTGTTATTGTATATTTTGTATTAAAACCATTCTTTGGAATAGAAACATTATCATGGTTGTGCATCTTATGTGCAGTTCCTTTTGCTGTAATAGGTTTTTTGAAATATAACGGAATGACAGCTGAAAAGTTTATTAGTGCATGGATAAAATCAGTTATTCTAACACCAAATAGATTAACATTTAAACCAAAGAATTTATATTATGAAGAGATGATTATAAGAGAAAAAGAAAAAATAAAAGAAGAAAAGAAAAACAAGAGGAGGAAAACAAAAACTATTGAAAATTCTAAATAGAACATTATTTAAGAAAGACAAGGAAAAGTTTAAAATACCAAGAAGTGTGCAAGATGCCATACCCATTGATGCAATGTGGGAAGATGGCATCTTTTTAGTTGGAAAAAATAAATATTCTAAATGTTTTAAATTTACAGATATAAATTATTCTGTTGCCAGTAGAGAAGATAAAGAAGAAATGTTTTTAGAATATTCAGAACTTTTAAATTCCTTTGACACAGGGGCAACAAGTAAAATTACTATAATAAATAGAAGATTAAATAAACTAGATTTTCAAAAGACAATGTTTATTAAATTAGAAGATGATGAGTTAGATAAATATAGAAAAGAATATAATAAAATGCTTTTAGATAAAGCAACAGCGTCAAATGGAATTGTGCAAGAAAAGTGCATAACTATAACAATAGAAAAGAAAAATATAGAAGATGCAAGATTATATTTTTTACGAATTGGAACGGAATTAATAAATAAATTTAAAGAATTAGGTTCTGTATGTGTTGAGCTAGAAGCGGTAGAAAGATTACAACTTTTTCATGATTTTTATAGAGTTGGAGAAGAAACAGCCTTTAATTTTGACTTTATTTCAAATATGAGAAAAGGACATAGTTTTAAAGATTATATTTGTCCTGACACTTTTGAAATAAAAGATGATTATATAAAAATTGGTAATAGATATGCTAGAGTTTTATTTTTAAAAGAGTATGCAAATTATATTAAAGATAGTATGGTTGCAGAACTTACAGATATAAATAAAAACTCAATGATGAGTATAGATGTAATACCGATTGCAATGGACGAAGCAGTTCGAGAAGCAGAAAATAGAAGATTAGGAGTAGAAACGAATATAACTAATTGGCAACGCAGACAGAACGCGAATAATAACTTTTCAGCTATAATCCCCTATGATTTAGAGATGCAAAGGGAACAAAGTAAAGAATTTTTGGATGACTTAATAACACGAGATCAAAGAATGTTTATGTCTGTTTTAACTATGGTACACACAGCAGAAACAAAAGAAGAATTAGACAACGATACAGAAGAAATATTGACAATAGCAAGGAAAAACTTATGTCAGTTTGGAGTTCTTAAATTTCAACAATTAGATGGATTAAATACAGCAATGCCATTTGGAGTTAGAAAAATTGATACTTTAAGAACTTTGACAACAGAGTCCCTTGCTGTTTTTATGCCATTTAGAGTACAAGAAATTAGAGAAACTAATGGAATATATTACGGACAAAATGTTATATCAAAAAATATGATAATAGCAGATAGAAAAAAATTATTAAATGGAAATAGTTTAGTTTTTGGAGTAAGTGGAAGTGGTAAATCTTTTATAACAAAAGAAGAAATTGTTTTTACTATGCTTAAAGATAAAAACGCAGATGTAATCGTTATTGATCCAGAAAATGAATATACTCCATTAGTAAAAGCACTAGGTGGAGAAGTTATAAAAGTTTCAGCTACAAGTGGAAATCATATAAATGCTATGGACATGAACAAGAATTACGCAGATGGAGCAAATCCTGTTATTTTGAAATCAGAATTTATACTTTCACTTTGTGAACAACTTATAGGAAGTGATAATTTAGGAGCAAAACAAAAATCAATAATTGATAGATGCACGGCAAGTACCTATCGTTATTACTTACAAGGAAACTATCAAGGAACGCCACCAACATTACAAGACTTTTATCAAGAATTGTTAAAACAAGAAGAAACAGAAGCAAAAGAAATAGCACTTGCTATTGAACTTTTTGTAAATGGTAGTTTAAATACTTTTGCAAAACAAACTAATGTAGATACAGAAAATAGATTAATTTGCTATAATATTTTAGATTTAGGAAAACAATTATTACCACTTGGTATGTTAGTAGTTTTAGATTCAATACTAAATAGAATAACACAAAATAGGGCAAAAGGAAGAAACACTTATATATTTATAGATGAGATTTATTTATTATTAAGAAATGAATATTCAGCAAATTTTTTATATACACTTTGGAAAAGAGTTAGAAAATATGGAGCATATTTAATAGGAATAACACAAAATGTTGAAGATATGTTACAAAATAATACAGCTAGAGCAATGATGGCAAATAGTGAATTGATTATTATGCTTAATCAGGCTAGTACAGATAGAGCAGAACTTGCAAAACTACTTAATATATCAGATTTACAATTATCATATATTACAAATGTTGGATCTGGAGAAGGTTTATTAAAAATAGGTAGTTCATTGATTCCTTTTTCTAATAAATTTCCAAAAGATACAGAATTGTATAAATTAATGACAACAAAATTACGGAGAAGGTGCAACTATATAATGAGAAAAATCGTATATACTATAATTACAATACTGCTAATAGGTTTAGTACTTATTAGCAGTTATTTAATATTTAAAGAAAAAAAGCAAAATGAAAAACAAGAAAATACATTTGAGGATTTAATAGAAATAGTTGAAGAAAATATAGAAAATCAGGAAGAAAGAAAAATAGATATAAATAAATTATATGAAGAAAATAAGGATATTGTTGGTTGGCTAAAAATTGATAATACAACAATAAATTATCCTATAATGCAAAATATAAATGATCCAAATTATTATTTGCGTAGAGATTTTTACAAAAACTATTCTAGTTATGGTACTCCATATATGGCAAAACAATGTAATTTAAATAGTGATAATATTGTAATTTATGGTCATCACATGAAAAATAATAAAATGTTTGGAGAACTTGAAAAATATAAATCGAAAGATTTTTATAATAATCATAAAATTATAACTTTTACTACATTAGAAAAAGAATATAGTTATGAAATATTTGCAGTTTTTAAAACAACAGTATATACAAAAAATACTTTTAGATATTATGAGAATATAAATTTTGAAAATAAAAAAATGTATAATGATTTTATAAATATATGCAAAGATAAATCTTTATATCAGACAGGTATAGAAATAAAAGATAAAGAAAAACTGATAACACTTTCTACTTGTGAATATAGTAATAAAAATAGTAGATTAGTTATAGTAGCAAGAAAGATAAAATAGGAGGTTTTATTGGCAGATATTAAAATTAAAGAAAAGAAAAAAGGAACAGTAAAAACACTAAATAAAGCCATTGTAAACACCGAAAAAGTAAAAGATAAATCAATACAAATGAAAAATAAAGTTAGTGAAGCTTATAAAGAAACAAATGAAAATGGAACAAATTATGCAATAAATAGAATATCAAGACAAACAAAAAGAACACCTGATGATATTCGTAGATTAAATAGAATTGGAAAAAGAAATTTTAAGAAAACTGTTGAGAACACACAAAAAACGGTTGATAGAATTAGAAAAATTAAAAGTAGAAATAAAACAAGAAAGTCAATAAAGCAAGTAAGAAAAACAGCTAAAGCAACAAAAAAAACTGTAAAAACAGCTGACAGAACTATAAAAACAACGAAAAAAGCAGCAAAAACAACAGCAAAGGCAACGAAGAAAACAGTACAAGCAACTAAAGCAGCAGTTAAAGCCACAATAAAAACAATAAAAGTTGTTATAAAAATTACAATAACTGCAATAAAAACTATAATTGCAGCACTTAAATCATTAATAGCATTAATTATAGCTGGTGGATGGATTTCTGTTATAATTATAGTTGTAGTTTGTCTTGTAGCATTAATTGCTCATTCAATATTTGGAATATTTTTATCTAGTCAAGATATGGGTAGTAAAATTACTATAAATGGAGAACAACAAGTTGTAACAATGGATAGAGTAATATCAAATCTAAATACAGAATTTATAAATAAAATGACGCAAATACAAAAAGATAATAAACACGATGAATATGATATTAATTCAAAAAGAGCAGAATGGAGAGATATTTTAGCAGTATATACTGTGAAAATTAGTAATGGAAAAAATGATGCAGAAGTTATGACATTAGATAACAATAAAATATCAATATTAAAAGAAATATTTTGGGAAATGAATGAAATAAATTCATCAACAGAAGAAGCAACAGATAAAGATAATAAAAAGAAAATAGTGCTTCATATTAATGTAAATGGAAAAGATGCACTAGAGATGGCACAAAAATATAATTTTAGTATTGAGCAAAATAAACAATTAGCAGAATTATTAGATAAACAGTACGCAAGTTTGTGGTCATCTGTAATTTATGGTTCATCAGTTGGAAATACGGATATAGTTGAAGTTGCAAAAAAACAAATTGGAAATATTGGAGGACAACCCTTCTGGTCTTGGTATGGTTATAATTCAAGAGTTGAATGGTGTGCGTGCTTTGTTTCTTGGTGTGCAAATGAATGTGGCTATATAGAAGCGGGAATAATTCCTAAATTTGCAAGTTGCGAAAGTGAAGGTGTAGCTTGGTTTAAAACTTGTGGATTATGGCAAGAAAAAGGTTACACACCAAAGTCAGGAGATATAATATTCTTTGATTGGGCTGATTCAAATGATGGATTAGCTGATCATGTAGGTATAGTATCAAGAGTTGAAAATGGAATTATTTATACTGTCGAAGGTAATACGAGAGGAGATGTATGCAAAGAAAATAAGTATAGTATAGATAGTAGTGTAATAAGAGGATTTGGAACACCTGCATATAAATAAAAAAGAAGTGGTATCAATCTTAATTGGTTGATATCACTTCTTTTTTTGTTTATTTATTAACTTTATCTTTTAATGCTTTTCCAGCTTTGAAAGCAGGAGCTGTGCAAGCAGGTATTTTTATTTCTTCTTTAGTTTGAGGGTTTAATCCTTTTCTTGCAGCTCTTTGTCTAGTTTCAAAAGTACCGAATCCAACAAGTTGAACTTTGCCTTTGTTTTCTAATTCATTTGAAACAACATTTATAAAAGAACTTAATACTTTTTCAACATCTTTTTTAGATAATGCTGTTTCATTAGCCATTGCGTTTACTAATTCTGATCTATTCATCAATTTCACCTCTTTTCGTGTAAAAATTTTATTATTATCATTTGTGTTTTTTATAATCTATCAAAGAAAAATATTTTAGTCAATAAAATTTGTGGAAATCAATGAAAAATGTCTAAAAATGTTTAAAAAAAATTAAAAATATGATATGATTTGATTTGATAAAATTGTAGAAAGGTAGCAATACATAAGATACAAAATAGATTAATGAGTAGACATATCTAGGAGATGAAAAAATGACAAGTGAAGAACTAGAAAACTTTATAAAAAATTATGTTGTAAACAAAATAGAAGAAAGTAAAGACAAAAATTATATAAGATATTCATTTTATGAATTGAGAATAAAATACAACTTATCTGAAAAGGAAGTTGATGAGTTCTTAAAATTAGCTCGTACATATTATGAAAATAATGATTATAAAGTTTATTTTACTGGAGCAAAATTTGTATATAAAGATGCAAAAATAACAGTACAGCCTAATGAATATTTAATTGCAATAAAAGACGCAAAGGAGTAATAAAATGAATCCATACGATATACTAGATAAAGACAATTTACAAAAGGTAGCTAATGCTGGAATAGTAATTGAAAATAGAAAATATAGTGAAGAAGAATTAAAAATTTTTAGTCATAATATTTTGGATTATATTATGAACCACAGTAGTAAAACAGGAGAGATAGGTAAATTATATAATGAATATTACTATTTATTAAAAACTTTTGGAGTTTAGAGAAAGAGGGAAAGTACATGGAAGAAGCATTAAAAAAAAGTTCATAAGCGAATTTGAAAAATATCTTGGTTTTAATCTATACAAGAAATATCAAATTAGTAATCAACAATATGTTTATGATATTGAAAAAACAGAAATTATATCGATTCTAGTAAGAAAAGAAAAAAAGTTTAATGGAAGAGTGTGTTAAAGATAATATTAAATTTCAAGTAATATTTAAAGGCAGATCTTATCATCGGGATGAAAAAATATTATATATATCTTGATATAATACATGGAATTGAAGAAATTAAAAATATTCATAATAAATTATATAAAGATATATTAAAGACTGATAAAGGAAAAAACTATAAATTTATATCTCATATAACTTTAGGAACAATAGATAAAATCAAAAATGATATTTTTATAGAAGAATTTGAAACTATTATTGATAAGGTTTATGTATAAAGCATAGGTGAAAATGAGGAATCGATTATAGAATTTGAAATCAAATTAAAAGGAGAATAATAAGTGGCAATCCAAGAATCAAATTTAAATGATATTGAAATAAGGAATTTATTAGAAAAAGAATATAATATAAAAGCTAAAAATATCAGACATATAAATAAAGGAACTGCTAATATTTATAATATTGATAATAAATATATATTGAAAGAATTTAGTGAAGATAGAAAAAAAGAGTCTATTTTAAAAGAAATAGATATTATAAACTTTCTCTCAAAAAAAGATATAAAAGTTCCTAAATATATTGAAACAATAAGCAAACAATTTTATATAATAAAATATAATAGAATAATCATAGTACAAGAATATATTGATGGATATACAATTGAAAACAATACTGGAGATTATGAAAAAACAATTGAAAGTGCAACAATTTTAGGAAAATTATTGAAAGCATTTAAAGAATATAAAGAATTGGATGATGAAAGAATTATAGAAAAGTGGTTTTCAAAAAATTATATTCAAAATGGACTAAAAAAGATGCAAAAATTAAAGAAAAATCTAAATTACAATAATAAATTTAGCAAAAAAATTGAAAAAGATTTAGATGATAAAATTGAAATGAGTAAGTATATATTAGAAAATTTTGATTTTTCTATTATTAACAAAATGACCATGCAAAACACACATGGGGATTATAGTGTTCAACAACTAATATATAATGATGAAAAAGGAACAACACTTATAGATTTTGAAACAGCTAAAAAAATGCCTATTGCATGGGAGATAATAAGATCATATTCATATATAGATAAAGATGCTAAAGAAGGGATTATAAACGAGTATGCATTAGAAGATTATTTTAAAGAAGTTATGAAATATGTTAAATTAAATGAATATGATCTAAAATATGCAAAAGTAATTTATTTAATTCAAATGTTAGGTAGTATTTATGGCTACAAACAATATAATGAAAATGTTGAAAATATAGAAATATTAGAATTTGCTTTTTTTAGAACAAATTTATGTAGAAATATATTTAAAATAAAAAATAAAAGTAATGACTTAAAATAAAATGTATAAAAATACAATATAATTCAAAAGTTTAATATAAAAAATATTGATATTAATTTTAAAATATAGTAAAATAAAAGTGGCAAAAAATATATGCGTATGGGGTATATTGTGGTTTGTTGAGGAGGAAAAAATGGAGATTCTTGACATTGTAGATGAAAATAACGAATTAATAAATAAAAAAGAAACTAGAAAATATATTCACGATAATTTTTTATGGCACAGACATGTCTCGTGTTGGATAATAAATGAAAATGGAGAAGTTTTATTACAAAAAAGGGCAGCAGAAAAGAAAAGAAATCCTAATATGTGGTCAAAGACAGGAGGACATGTTATTTCTGGTGAAGAGCCTATAGAAGCTCTAAAAAGAGAAGTATATGAAGAATTAGGGATAAAAATTCATGAAAATGATATTATATTAGTTGGAATTCATAAAAGCAATGATGAAAAAAATAGATATTTTGGTTATAATTTTATTGTGAAAACTAATTATAGTATAAAAGAGATGAAATTACAAAAAGAAGAAGTGAGTGATGTGAAATTTATTTCAATAGAAGAACTATTAAATATAAAAAAAAATAATGATATAAATTACACATTTAATAAATGGAATGACAAAGATTTTTATGAAGAAATTGAAACAATAAAGAGATATATTGTATTTAAGGAGTGAGCTAAATGGAAGAATGGAGGACATTATATGAAAGACAAATAGCAAAATTTGATGATGTTGACAAATATATATTAAAAAATTTAAAAAAGAAAAAGGTTTATTTGGATGCGATTGAAAAATATTCAAAAAATAAAAAAATTATTGAATGTGGATGTGGTACAGGTAAGATTTCTACATATTTTCAAAATAAAGGATATTCTGTTACTGCAGTTGATATAGATGATGAAATACTGCATTTAGCAAAAAATATTGTTAAAAAATCATCATTTAGTGAAATGCCTAAATTTGAAATAATGTCAATTTTAAATTTGCAATATAAAAATAAATCATTTGATGTTGCTTTTAGTAATGGAGTATTAGAACATTTTACTGATGATGAAATTATAAAAATCTTAATGGAAGAGATGAGAATAGCAGATATAGTTATATTTGGAGTTCCAAGTAAATATTTTAATGATGATGAATTTATGCATGGAGATGAAAGATATTTAACAAGAGAAGAATGGAGAACTTTAATAACAAAAGCAAAAGGAAAGGTAATAGAAGAAAATGCTTTTCATTCTCAATCATTGAAGAAAAGAATAAAAAATAAGAAATTGTTTAAACAAAAAGAGTTTAATTTATTTATTATAAAGGAGAATAATTAAGATGGAAAACGAATATGAAATAACTGTTTTGGATATTGATATAAAAGAAATTGAGAAAAAACTAATAGAGATAGGAGCTGTTAAAGAAGGAGAATATTTTCAAAAAAGAAAATTATATAACTTTCATGAAGAATATAGAGGAAGATTTATAAGGCTAAGAACAAATGGAACAAAAACAACATTAACAATTAAAGATAAATCGGCGAAAAAGGAAATCGGTAGTGTAAAAGAATTGGAAATAGAGGTTTCAGACTTTGAAAAAACTAATCAAATTATGAATATGCTTGGGTATGAACATAGCATGTACCAAGAAAATAAAAGAACAATATACAGATTAGGAGATGTGGAATTTGATATTGATACATGGCCAATGATTCCAACATATTTAGAAATAGAAGGGAAAAGTAAAGAACAAGTTGAGGAAATGATTGAAAAACTTGGTGTAGATAAGAAAAAATTATCTCTTGATAAGGTAAGCGAGATTTATAAAAAATATGGACTAGATATACATGAATATAAAGATTTAAAGTTTGAGGAATAAATAAAATGTATAATGATTTAATAGAAGAAGTTGATATGGACTTGTATAGAATAATATATGTTGTAAAGAAAAATGGCAGTTTTTCAAAAGCAGCAAAAGAGTTAAATACAACACAACCAGCAGTTAGCTATAAAGTTAAAAAGTTAGAAGATATACTTGGAGTTAAAATTTTTATAAGAGATACAAGACCATTACAGTTAACTCCAGAGGCTAAGATTATAATGCCATACATAGAAAATGCGTTAAATGGAATTGAGATGGGAATTAGAAGATTAGAGGAATTTAATAAAATAGAAATAGGTGAAATTATTATAGGAGTTCCATCGCATATTAGTATATTTTTATTAACGGATAAGATTAAAGCCTTTAATAAAAAATTCTCAAAAATTAAAATAAAATTAGTAAGTAAACCAACAAGAGAACTTTTTGAGATGCTAAAAAATAATGAATTAGATTTAATAATAGATAGTTCGCCTTTTGATAATATAAATAATTTTAAAATTAAAAAAATATCAAGAGAAAAATGTGTGTTTGCTTGTAACAAAGTTCAAACTCAATTACTAAATAAAACCTATACACTAGAAGAATTAAACGAACAATCAATACCTATTATTGTTCCGAGTGTATTATCTAGTAATACAAAAGAATTGAAAAAAGTATATAAAAAATATCAGGTAGAATTTAAACCTTTATATGAAGCTACAACAAGCGAAATGATAGTTGAGATGGTAAGGCAAAATATTGGAATTGGATATTTATTTGAAAATATGGTAAAAAAATATGATTATATGCAGGAAATAAGCATTGATAATCATTTACCACACTTTGATGTTTATGTTATAACAAAAGATGAGAAATTGTCAAAAACCTGTGAATGTTTTTTAGAATATATTATAAAAAAATAGCTTGTTTTAAATATACATTATAAAATAATTTTATAGTATATATAAACAAAAATAAATTGTATGATACTTCTGTTTACTGTATAATCATGTAAATGGAGGTATTTTTTATGAAGAAATTTAATATTGGATGGGGACTGACAAACTTATGTAATATGAACTGTAAGTTTTGTTATAGTAAGGAAACTAGAGAAAAAAGTAAAGATATTACAATTGATGATTGGAAAAAGTTTGTTGATGAAAATTATGAACAAATTGATTCAATTAATTACGGAACAGGTGAAAATGCAATATTGGATGATTTTTTCTATTTTATTGAATATGTAAGAGATAATTATCCTCAAATTACGCAATCAGTAACTACAAATGGATATATTTCCAAAAGAATATTAGAAAATCCAAAATTTATGGATATTTTTATGAAATCTATGGATGAGATTGATGTTTCTTTGGATTTTGTCGATAAAGAAAAACATGGTGATTTTAGAGGACAACCAAAGGCATATGACTGGGCTATACAAACATTAAAATTGTTAAAGGGAACAGATAAAAAAGTAACAATTGTTTTTGTAGGATTTGAGGATACAATGAAAAAAGAAAATATAGATGATTTATTTTCAATAGCAAAAGAATATAATACACTTTTAAGATTAAATATTTATAGACCAGTTAGCGAAAAAGAAGAGATTAATGAAAGATTTAAATTGAGTTATAAAACTTTAAATGATTCATTGAAGTATATAAATGAAAAATATAAGATAATAGGATTAAGCGATGCTTTGATTGGTAATATGTATATAGATAATGCAGATATAAAGGAAAATACGGGGATAGGAAGCATTAGAATATTACCAAATGGAAATATTTGTCCTTCAACTTATTTAATTAGCGAGAAATTTAGTAATAAATACAACATAAAAGATGAAAATGTATTATCAAATATATATTTTGAAACTTTTGAAAATGCTGAAATACCAGATGAGTGCAATAATTGTTCTATTAAAGACAAATGCAAAGGAGGAGTTTACGATAGAAGAATTTTATGGTATGGTACTCTAAAAGAAAGAGATCCGTATTGCCCTACAAGATACAATGATGAACTTCCAAAAGAAAAATTTAATATTGAAAAACATGGTAGAATATCAGTACATGATGATTATTTACCAACACTTTTTTTTAAGAATTAGGAGGAATAAAAAATGAATGAATTTAAACCAAAAGTAGCATTAATTATGAGAAATGACGAAATGATTGAAAAATTTAATTTAAAGAGAGTAACTATTGATACATCGTTTGGACCAGTAGATAGATGTTTTGAAGGATATGTTTATAATGTACCAGTATTAGTGATTTATGGAAGATTTAATGGTCAAAAAGTACCATCAAATGAAATTAATTTTCAACAAACTATAGAAGCTATAAAAAATAGAGGAGTAACTAAAGTTATTGGTACATTTGTTGTTGGAGGAATAAATCCTAAAATGCCTCAGGGTTCAGTATATGTCCTTGGAGATTTAATTGGAATGTCAGGTTATAATATTAAATGGGATAGAAATATATCATTTCATAATGCAGAAATGTATGAACCTTTTTGTCCACAACTTACTAAAAAACTATGTGATGCAGCTTCAAAAATGGATTTTCCAGTAAAAACAGATGCAACATATGTTACATTTTATGGATGGCCTAGAATAGAAACAAAGGGAGAATTGAAATTTTATAATAAAATGGGATGGGATGTTGTTGGACAGACATGTGATCCAGAAGCTACACTTGCAAAATTAAATCAAATGTGTTATGCAGCAGTTGCTGTACAAATAGATGATCCAAATAGTAGAAATGAGTATATTGATGGATTAGAGAAAAAAGAAGAAAAAAAAGAATATGTTGAATCTATAAAATCGTGTAGAGAAAGAACAACAAAGATTGTTTTACAATATCTAAAAGATTTTGAAGATGATGAATGTCCAATATGTAAAAAAATGTCAAGAAAGAATAATAATTTTAGAGAATTTCCAGATAAATTTTATGAATAGGAGTAATGTTTTATGTTAGTATTTTTAGCAACACCATATTCACAGCTATGTGATGAACAGTATAAAGTAAAAGAAGAATATAGGGTTTTCTTCGAAAAGTTGACGACTGAAATTAGAAAAATGGGAGTTAAATATTTTTTAGCAGTTGAAAGAGAAAATTATGGAAAAGAATATACATCAGACAAAGAAAGTACAAGAATTGATTTTGAGACAATAAAAAAATGTGATTTACTTTGTGTAATACCAGGAGTACCAGCATCTGGTGGAGTACATGTAGAACTTGGTTGGGCATCTGCAAATAAAAAGAATATTGAAATTTTTTTAAATAAAAATGAAAATTATTCTCCAATGGTTACTGGATTATCAGAGTTAACAAATGTAAATTATCATTATTACAATGAAGAGTTTTCAGAAGAAGTAATAAATTTAATTTGTGATAGTATCAAAAATAATATGAAGTAGGTGGAAAAATGGATACAAATTCTAAAAGAAAAACTTTTATAAGAAATTTTTATAAAGATAATTTTCAATTTATTATTGAAACCGAAGATGAGAGTATTTTTGAAGACATACAAAGGTTTATATCATTTGAAGATGTTCCAAGAACTGATGTAATATATGATGTTACAAAAATATATTTCAAAGATAAAAAAGAATTAGCAGATGAAGTAAAAAAAATATCTGAAAAAGGTAAAGAAATTATAATTCATGGGGGAACACCAGAACAACATGTTTTTGGAAAAAAAATAGAAAAAGGGAATAAAAAAATATATAGAATCCCATTAAATGATGAATATATTTTTCAAAGTTTACAAGATAATTCATATTACTTATATGGAGATAATAATGGAAAAGAAGATAATTTATATAGAATTGTAAGAGAAATATATTATAGAAAAAGTTTAGCACTAGGTCGTGTTGCATTGCATTCAGCAGCTGTATCAAATTCAAAAGGAGAATGTATTTTGATACCAGGAGAAAAGGCAGCGGGTAAAACTACACTTTTATGCAACTTTTTAGCAAGTGATAAATATAATTTTATTGATAATGATAGATTATTATTGGAGATAAATCCAGATGGAAAATTGCTTGCTCATAGTATGTCTAGTACAGTTAATGTTGGATATGGTACAATGTCAATTTGTCCAGAAAGGTTTAAAGGTGTTAAAATAAGTGGTTATTTTAAACCAACTGAAAAAAAGAGATATTCTAGAAATGAATTTATAGAACAAGTAAGATGCTCTGCAAATACATCTGGATTAGTGAAAAGTATATTATTTCCTTCTATTGCTAGTGGAAAAAAGGTAAAAAGTAGAAAATGTGATGAAACAGAAAAAATGGATAGAATTTCTTTATCCATAGAAAAATTTGATAATTCAGAACATCCAGATTGGCTAGGAATTTCAAATATATCAGAAGAACAATATAAGGAAAATATAAAGAAAATATTACAGGTAATAAAAGAGAAAGTCCCTGCAAGTGAAATTGAATTTGGATACGAAAAAATTGAACCTAAAACATTAAAAGATATGGAAGAAATAGGAGAAAGATAAATTATGTATAAGTTTGATAATATAACGAAATTTAATGAAGATTATTATAATTATTTAATTAAAACTAATGATATATTTGAAAATAAAAGTTTGAATTTAATACATCATATATGGAGAGTTGTGCTTCAGTTTGAAATAACAGATAGGATTAAACAAGTATGTGATTTAATTATCGGTATGCAAAAGCCAAATGGTGAATGGGGAGAAAGAGATAAACATCATAATTTTGGAGATACTGTTGTAAATTTACATAGACTACTATGGTCATTATTTATAATTCAGAAAGAAAAAGATAATGATATATATATAAATAAAATAATAGAAGCTGTAAAAAAGAGCGTTGACTATATTATAGAAAATCATGATATGCATTATAATATAAATAGAACTTTTGGACATGGTATGATTGATAGACTTCATTATTTAATGCAAACAGAATACTATTTATTGGACTTTGATGTAAAATATTGTTTTTTAAATCAAAGTCAAAGGCAAAAATTAGCAGAATTCTGGAAAAAAGATACTAATTGGATGATTGACAGACAAATGCAAGATGGTGGTTGGCACGAAGTTGATAGAGTTAGAAGTAGAATAGGAACTACATCTGATGCGATTAGAGGAATAAATTTAAATGATGAGTGTTTAGATAGTGTAAAGAACGGCATAAAATTTATTATTAATAATCAAAATATTTATGATGGATATTGGGAAGCGGGAAATATTGATAAAAACACAGATGCATTAAAAGCTTTAATAAATAGTAGAAGGATTATGGACGATGCTAAATTTATTAAAGAAATTGATAAATCAATAATAAATGGAACAAAATGGTTAGTTAATAATTTTGATAAAGCAGAAAAGTTAGAAGAAAATGATTATGACTTATTAACGGTTACTATAGATTACGAAAAAGTTATTGTTAATAATATGAATGTTGATTTTGTATAAAGAGGTGTATATCTTATGAAAAAGATAGAATTACTTGTTCCTGCAAAAAATATGGAATGTTTAAAAGTTGCAGTAGAAAATGGTGCAGATTGCATATATTTGGGGGTAAAAGAATTTAATGCTCGAACATTAAATTCTGATAATAATTTTACATTTGAGGGGTTAAAAGAAGCAATACAATATTGTAAAAAGAAAAATGTAAAAACTAATCTGACATTAAATACTTTAATTAAAGATGATGAATTTGAAAGGGCTTTAAAAGTTGCAGATATTGCATATGAATCAGGAATTTCAGCTATTATAGTCCAAGACATTGGACTAGGAAAAACATTAATAGAGAAGTACCCAGATTTAGATATTCATGCAAGTACACAAAACACTATTACTAATTTAGAGGGAGTTAAAATGCTTGAAAATATTGGATATAAAAGAGCTATCTTATCAAGAGAACTTTCAATAAATGAAATAGAGGAAATAAGTAATGGTGCAAATATTGAGATAGAGACTTTTATACACGGTGGATTATGTATCTCGTATTCTGGACAATGTTTATTTTCAAGTGCTGAATATGGACTTGCAGGAAATAGAGGAATGTGCGTTGGCTCATGCAGAAATGAATATTTATTAAGAGAAGATAATCAATTAATTAGAAAAGGAAAAATTCTAAAACCACGAGATATGTATGGATTGGAATATATTCCTAGATTAATTAAATGTGGGGTAGTGTGCTTGAAAGTACAAGGAAGAACTAGAGGTATTGATTATATACGAGAAGTTACGAGAATTTACAGAAAATATATAGATTTAGCACTATCAAACAAAGAATATATAATTGATGAAAAAGATTATAATAAATTGAAAGAAATGAGTAGTAGAGGATTAACTGATGCACATTTTTCTAAAGAATCTAATGATAATTTTATTGTTAATACATGTAAGATTAAAGAAAATGTAACAAAAAATGATGAAATAAAAAATAAAAATAGAATTAATAGTAATGGAATACTAAAAAATAATATTTCTCTATCATTTGAAAAATTTAACAATAACTACGATTATAGTTTATTATCAGATAAAATAAAAAGAATATATATTCCATTAGATAAGTTTATAACAAATAAGGAAATTGTAAAAAAAATCGAAAATCGATTTGAACTTTTTATTGAAATGCCATTAATTATACTTCAAAAAGATATTAAAATGTATGATGAAAAAATAAAACAAATATTGGAGTTGTATAAAATAAAAGGTTTTGTACTGTCAAATGTAAGTGATTTTTTCTTGATTGAAAAATATAAAGAAAAATATGAGTTTATAGGAAATTATACACTAAATATATTTAATGTTAATGCTTGCAATGTTATAAAAAATATGGGAGTTGATGTTATAACGCCATCAATTGAATTAAGCAACATGGAACGCATAAAATTAATTGAAAAATGCAATATAAAATGTGAAGAAATAGTTTATGGAGATATACCACTTATAAACATGAAGTATTGTATAAAAGACAATAAAACTATATGCAATAAAGAAAATAATAAGTGTTACTCAATTATAGATATAAATAATTTAAAAGAATATGAATGTGAAATTGGAGAAAATCCAATACTGTCAAAAATATATGGTAGTAAAAAAATCTCAATAGAAAAACATGCTAAAGAAAGTTCAGCAAGAATTTTTATACATAATGAAAATATTAAAGAGATAAATGATATAATAGAAAACATTTATACAGGTAAATGTTTTTTTGGAAGTAACTATAAAAACGATATAATTGTTAAGTAAGGAGTAAATCATGGATTTTCAAAAGTTATATGAAAAAGCTAATGAATTGGCTAAAGAGGAAAGAGTTGAAGAGCATACTTATATAAGCGAGGTAGCTGTTGCTGCACTTTCAGCAAAAAATAAAGTATATATGGGAAGATCAATTAAAACAACATGCTCATTGGGATTGTGTGCAGAAAATGTTGCAATGTCAAATATGATTTTAAATGGAGAAACAGAAATAAAAAAAATGGTTGCTGTATATGAGGGAGGAAAAATAATTTCTCCTTGTGGTAAATGTAGAGAATTTTTATATCAAATGAACCATAAAAATTTAGAATGCGAAATAATGATAGCTAAGGATAAGGTTGTAAAATTAAAAGATTTGTTGCCATCAACTTGGTCTGATATGAAGTAGGAAAAGTAATTATGAAAAAAGAAATATTAAAATTTTTAAATAAAAAAGTAAATGTGTGTATTGATCGTGAACTTGGAAGTAGACATCCAAAATGGAAATATATTTATCCAGTAAATTATGGCTACGTGCCTAATACGATTAATACTGATGGGGAAGAGATTGATTGTTATGTTCTAGGGGTATTTGAACCCATAAAACAGTTTAAAGGAAAATGTATTGCTATAATACACAGGTTAAATGATGATGATGATAAGCTAATTATAGTTCCAGATGAAAAAGAATATTCAAATGAGGCGATAATTGCATTGACAGAATTTCAAGAAAAATATTTTGATATAGAAATAATTAGATAGTTATTAGGAATTTTTTTTATTCCTAATAACTATCTAAAATGTCATCAATTTTATAAAATAAATCTTCAAAAGTAATATATAATATTTTAACAAATCCACATAGTTCATAATCTTTTACAGTTCTTTTATTTGCTTCGATAAGCCAAATATTATTTTTATAAATTAGATGAAAATTCAAAAGAATTTAATATTGAAAAGATAATTTCAAGTGAGTTAGAGAGAACAAAGGAAACTACAGAAATAATAAATGAAAAAATAGGCGCTGAGGTTGAATATACTGATATACTAAGAAAAATAAATAATGGGAAAATCGCAGGTATGCTTAATGAAGAGGTAGAGAAGAAATTTCCTGGATTATATTATAATACATTAAGAATGGATGAAAGATATCCAGATGGAGAAAGCCCAATAGAATTTCATGATAGAATAATAAAATCCTTTAAAGAGATAATTGAGGAAAATAAAAATCACGAAAATATTATGATTGTTACACATAGCGGTGTAATAAATATAATTTATAGGTATATAAATAATATGGAATGGTCAAACAAAATAAAATCTGTGAAGATTTCAAATGCAAGTATTTACTCATTAGTTATTGATGGTGATAAAAAATATTTTGAACTTGAAAATTTTTGTGAATATTTATAATAAGTAACGAGGAAAATTTATGAGTAAAAATAGAGGATCAGCAATAATTGACTATGAAAATGGAATAATATTAATAAAGAGAATAAAAGGATATGGACAAAATAAAAAAATATACTACACTATTCCTGGAGGATGACAGGAAGAAGAAACTATTGAATTAATAATAAAAAAGTAAATTAAAAAGCAATTGATATAAATTCAATTACTTTTCTTCTTTTCTTTTTAGCCATTCCTTTGGTTCTGCGTATTTAAAGCGTTCATCGGCAAAAAATTCTGATAGATTTGTATTTAAAGCTTCACAGATAAAATATAGATTTTCTAATCTTATAGTTTTAGTTTTTCTACTTAAAAATAAAGATAAAGTAGAAGTATATACACCTGTTAAAGATTCCAATTTATAAATAGTTATATTGTTTTGACTCATTAATTCTTGTATTTTTATCGCAACTAAATCCGAAAAATCCATAATAATCCCTCATTTCATATATAAATTTTAGCAAAATTATGGCTAAAAACCTCTCAATAAATTGAGAGAATATTGTCGAAACTATTTAAATTATAAAAATATGTGGTATAATAAGAATTAATATTCTAATTTATTTAGAATTGTCAGAGAGGAGTGATATATATGTCAATAAAAGTAAAAGTAGAAATATTAGATGACATGAAGATATTGGCAGACAATTTGGCAGCAAAAGTTTTAAAAAATGAAAATGTAGAAGAAGTATTTGTAGAATATAATGGTGAAGATGGATTAACAAGTATTTTGAATAATAGTCCAGACATTATTTTTACAGATAATCAAATGCCAAAGAAAACAGGAATAGAATTGATTGAAGAATTAAAATATTATACTTTTGAACAAAAACCCAAGATTGTTTTAGTTACAGGAGATTCGGATCCGAGTATTTACCAAAAAGCAAGAGAATTAAATTTTGAGGTAGTACACAAACCAATAAGTGATGATATAATAAATATGATTATAAAAGAAGTAGTAGATGGTCAAGTTACAGATTATATAGAAAAGAATAAAGTAGAAACTAAAACAGCATGTAAGAAAAAAGGATTTTTTAGTAAATTGTTTAATTAAAAAGAGAAGGAAGAAAGCGATTTAAAATCGTATTTTATTTTACTCATAAAACAACCAGCAATAATTATATAAACTATTCGTAGTTGATAATAATTTTCTTAAAATGATGCAATAATATAAATAATAAGAAGTTTATAAATTATTGCTAGTTGTGGAGGAAAAAATATGAGTAGGAAAAATAGATATGAATATACAGACTGGAAAGGTTTAGGCAATAGAGTAAAAAGTTATAGAGAACAAATTGGAATAACAAAGGAAAAATTTGCTGAAATGATAAATCGTACTGAGAACTATTTATCTGAATTAGAAAAAGGAAATAGATCTTGCAGTGTACATACACTTCATCAAATTGCTATTGCTTTAAGATTACCAGTTGATAAATTGCTTTATGGTGATAACATGGAAAAGAAAAGAGAAAGTACTAACAAAGAGATTTTACATGAGATAATAAATAGATGTAATGAAGAAGAACTAAATGTTTTAAAAGATGTTATAGTAGCAATATATCCTGATTTAAATAAGATTTTAAAAAAAAATAAATAATTACGCGAATATAAAATTGTTTAATAATTAAATTTTGATTGATATTATGTAAATAATATGATATAATGTAGTAGTATTGATAATTAAACAAATGATTAGCAGGTAAAATACCCATAGAAAAAAATACTTTTATAAAAGTTAAAATGGGAGAGAATTATGATTGAAGCTAATAATGTAAATTTGAATTTAATGAAAACATTTATTGTAGTTGCAGAATCAAAGAGTCTTGCCGACGCAGGAGAAAAACTTGGTTATGCGTCTTCATCAATTTCTACAAGTATATCAACATTAGAAAATCAATTAGGAGTACAGCTATTTACAAGAAAGCCTTTAAAATTAACTGAAATAGGTAAAGAAATATATGAGAATGCAAGACTAGGAATGAGAACAGTTGATTTTGCTGTAACTATTGCTCAAAGTAAAAATGATATGAATTGTGCAAAAATTTCGATTGGCTGTCCTTCGCATATAACAGAGTTTTATTTGATGGAAAGAATTGAAAATGCAATAAATGATTATCCTAATATGTGTATTTCAATAGATACAGAATCAGATAGTAGAGAACTTATTGAAGAAATAAGACAAAATAAAATAGACTTTGCTATACTAGATTCAGTTCCAGCAGATTGTAAAGAAGAACTAGTTATTAAAGAATTAAAGAAAACTAAAAATATATTTATTTCAAATGAACCAATTGACATTAAAGATATAAAAGAGCTTGAAAACTATAAGTATGTTTTATCTTATGAAAATAAAACTACAACAAAGAGATTAGGTAAAATTTTAAATGATTATGATATAAATCTTGATGTGGTTTTAAGATGTCCTACAACAGAACAAAGAATTAATGCAGCTAAAAGAGGGATAGGAATAGCTTATGTAATGAAAGAAGCAGCAAAAAGTAATTTAAAAAATAAGAAAGTATATGAAGTAAAATTGCCAATAGAATTACCTGAAAATAGTATAAAATTAATTTATTTGAAAGATAGATTAACAAAAGTAGATAAGAAGTTTATAAAAGATTATTTAAAATAAAATCTAACCCAAATGAGTTAGATTTTATTATTTTCTAAATATTTAATTATATTTTCAATGTCTTTTTGATCTTTTGGAGTATTTCGTTCTTGCTTGAATTTAAGAATAGTCTTTAAATCTTCCACAGGATAATTATCTTTTATTGTCATTTTAAAATCATCTTTATTTGATGGTATTATTTCAATATCTTTTGATATTTGATAAAAACCACATTCATTAGGTTGTCTTAAATTGAATTTTATTTTTAATTTATCAAACAATTCATTAGAAACACATAAATCCAGATCTCCAGCCTTTTCTCTCAAACCATATAAAAGTAATGAACCACTTGAAAGAATATAATATTCTGTTTTTGGCATATTTAAACTATCCACTAATTTTAATAATTCGTTTTTATTCATTTTTTAATCCTCCTAATAGAATTTTAGCAGTTATATAAATGTTAGTCAATAATGTTAGGTAAATTTGAATTTACCGTAGTTTTTTAGTAATTTACACATTATTGGAAGCATTATATAATAAGTATGTAAAAATAGACAAGTTGGGAGAGTTTATTATGAATTATAAGATGGATAAAAAATTCACAGATTATTTTCAAAAGAATCTAAGACAAATATTTTTCTATTTAATAGATGACTGTAATTTAAGATGTGTGCAATGCTTATATAAGCAAGAAATATGCTTTCAAGTCGAGAAAAAAGAAGTAGACTTTAATGATGCAGTAAAATTATTAGAAGATTTTAGAGAGATGGGAGCTATTAAGCTAACATTAATGGGGGGAGAACCAACTTTATATGATATAAAAAATGACAACAAAAATTTATTAGCCTTAATAAAAAAATCAAAAGAATTAGGATATGAATATGTAAGAATAGATACAAACGGACAATTCAAAAGTGAATTATTAGAAAAACCAGAATTTAAAATGTTAGATGAAATAACATTTAGTATAGATGGACCGATAAAAGAAATTAATGATCCCATTCGTGGATATGGTTCTTTTGATAAATGTGTAAAGAATATAAAAAGAGCTAAAGAATTAGGATATAATATTGATATAACATCTTGTATAAGTAAAGAATTAATCAAAAGAGATGAAAATGGAAACTTGTATTTAGATAGAATGATAAGATTTGCAGAAGAATTAGGAATAGAAAAAATGAATTTTCATAATCTATTTAAAACTGGTGTTCCTAGAGATAATTTTAGTGGTAACATTGATATTACAATAAATGATTGGTTTAAAGTTTGGAATGAGATAGAACCAAAGGTTGAAAATAATGAATATTCGATACCTGTTAGAATTCCACAATCATTTACAACAAAAGAAGAGTTTGAGAAAAATCCAAAATATTATGGCTATTGTTCTTGCAAAAATGGTTCAAGAATTTTAGTTCACCCAAATGGAATGTTAAGAGTGTGTTCTTTAATGATAGGTACTCCGTATGGAATAGCAAGATATTATGATAATAAAATAGTTTGGGATGATTCTCCAACAAATGAGTTAAGAGCTCATAAGATGAATGAAGATACTCCTTGTACTAATCAATCAAAACATAACAAATATGGCAAATTTGTTCCTGTATGTGTTTCTTTCAAACCTAGACAAAATGAAATGATTTGGAAAGAACTAAATTGGGAAGAAAGAAGAAATAAAGTTCAAGTAGTATTAATTCATGATGATAAACAAGAACAAGAAAAAATTTCTAACATATTAAGAAATATAAAAGATGTTGAATTATTGGCAGTTTGTAATAATGCTAATGATGGATACCATAAAATAATAGAATTAAAACCAACAATGGTATTTATGAAATATGATTTAGATGGTATGAACGGATTAAATATGGTAGAAACTACGCATAATGAGCTAAAAGAAGAAACTCCAATTTATAATATGATTACAAGTAATGAAATTAAAAATGATGAAGCATATAAAGTGCAAGATTTAATAGGAGATAAATTTAATAGTATGATACATGAAACAAGTAAAGAAAGACTTGAAGGAATTATACTAGATTATAAAGAGTATATAAAAAATAACTAAAAAGAAAATGGTAGATTATTAAAGTAATCTGCCATTTTCTTTTTCTCTAATTATATAAAGTACAATTCTATGTACGAAATCTTTTAAAGAAGTTGTATAACCATTGTTATATAAAATCTTATTTAATTCAGTAGAGTAGCTTGAAAAACTAGATGTTTTGATTTTTCTAATGTAGCTGTTTAAAGCATCTCTAACTTTAGTTTTTGTTGTTTTGTTTTTACGAGCAATTTTTTCTTGAATATCATTTAAGAATTCAATTTCATCCGAATGATCATAATAATATAAAATAATATCTCTCATGTAGTTGAAACCGAGGAGAATAGCAGTTCAAATTTAATTTTTTTAAAAATACAGATACTTCGGCTTTTGTTAATTCTGGTCTTTGATTACGATTAGCAGTTTTTCTAATAGACGCAATTAACTTATCTGTATTTATAGGCTTATAAATTATTGAACTAACCTTTTCAACATTATTTAATTCATCACTTGAATTATGTTCTAAAGTTAAAACTATATTCGATTTACCGAAATCATTTGGAATTATAGACAGTCTATCAATAATATCTTCAATAGATAAATCTGGTATGTTGTCATCTAAAACTAATACATCTGGATTTATCTTATTATAATTAGATATTGTATCTGCTTCAGTAGTAGTTATTTTGAAAACATAATTTTTATCATTTGCAAGCATATTTTCAAGATTGTTAGCAAAACTAACATCTTTATTGCTAATCAAAATATTAACCATATTTATTTGCCTCACAAATGTTATTTTAAATTTCTGACAATATTATACCACTAAAATTATGTAAACACAATAGAGAGAGCGAATATTTCAGTAGTTTTACGTTTTTTTTTATCCATATATTTACAGCTTAATGGAAAATTATAGAATATTTTGTCAAAATGTGTCGAAAAAATCTTTTTTTTCACACATTTTTCTTTTTGTTCCCACATTTTAATCAAAAGTAGTAAAAATGATTTATATTGTGTGCAAGTTGAGAATTCAATTTACGCATTAGATAAATCCTTTTTATACACATCAGAAAACAAAATTAGTTTTTTAGGAGATGTGTATATGTTATGGTTGATTGGAGGAAATAATTTAAATACATATAAAAGTACCACTGATTTAGTGCAATTATGTGCTAATTCATGTGGTACTTTTTGCTTATTAAGAGCTTCAATTATTAGAAATAAATCTCCGCCAACTCCAAAGTCAAATTTGAAATTTTGATTTTGGAGGTAAAGGAAAATGGTTAATAGACCAAAAAGAAGAAAAAGTAAGGATAATCCATATACATTAATATATAACGAAATAAAAAATACATATTCAGTTATGTTTAAAGATGGAGAAAATAATACACATTTAGTTGAAATAAAAAAGGAAATTTTTGATGCAATGGATAGATTTGAATTAGATGATTTATCAGAAATGAATGAATATGATAATCATATAGAACATTCAGAAGTTAAAGAAATAACACTTAATAAAAGAATGCTATATAAGCAAAATGAAATTGATGACATTATACAAGCAAAATTTGAAAGTAGAGAATTAAAAAGAGCAATAAGTTGTTTATCAGATGTTCAAAAAAGAAGAATAAAACTTTATTATTTTGAAGATAAAACAATAGAAGAAATTGCAAAATTAGAAAGGACAAGCCATCAAGCAGTAAGTGAAACAATAAGAGCTGGAATAAAAAATATAAGGAAAATGCTAAAAAAATAAAAAAATTTTTAAAGTAGCCTTGCAAAAATTCGATTTAGTTAGGAAACAAGTGAGAGGACAAATTCTCAAACTTGTTTCTTTTTATAACAAGTTAGGCACTTTGAAAATTGAATAGCAATTCATTAAATACATTCCTATTATTAAGAGCTAGTTAAAAATAATCTTACAAATTATTTTCTTAAATATAAGTTTGCTACTTATAAGGCGAAAATGAATAATAGGTATAATGATACTCTTATATAGCCACAGCTTGAGCGTTGAAACAAATAGAATTTGTGAGCCGTCGCACGCAATGGGTATAAATCTAACGAAGTTAGGTAGGTGGAATTCCTGTGAAGCAATTTAGCAAATTGCTGTTTAATGAATTAGGAGAACGATAGATTTGAAATAATTGAAAGGGTTGTCTTAAATTGTTTAGATAACCCTTTAATAAAAAAGGAGATTGTATGAGTAAAATATTTATTACTATACTTTTAATTTTAATTGTAATAATTGCTTTATTTACATACTTGATAATTTTAGGAGCAAGTAAATGTAAAAGTATAGAAGAACAAAATACAGAAGATGAGGAACAAATGGAATATTTAAGAAATTATAAGAAAAAAGGAGATAATAAATAATGAATATAAAAAGAGGAGATTTATTTTATGCAGCATTAGATGAAACTTATGTAGGAAGTGAACAAACAGGAGTTAGACCTGTCGTGATAATTCAAAATGATATTGGAAATGAGTATAGTCCAACAGTTATAATTGCACCAATTACAAGCAAAGTCAATTCAAAGTCAATTATACCAACTCATGTATTTATAAAAGGTTATAAAAATAGATTAAAACAAAATTCACTTATATTAACAGAACAAGTTAGAGCAATAGACAAATCAAGATTAAAATATTATATAGGAACACTAGATTTAGGAGAATTAAGAAGGGTTGATAAATCACTAATTATATCCCTTGGAATTGATTTAGATAAAATAAAGAAAGAAGCATTACACAGAGAAGGAATAGAAGAAAAAACAGAATTTGTTACAAGAAAACAAATTGCATCTTATGGAATGGTTGCTAGAGAATATTTAAAACATACAGGAAATTTAGAATTATCTAATGAGCAATTTGGAGAATATATACTAACTTTATTAGATTTATATTCTCCAGTAGAAGTTGAAAAGGAAGCAGAAAAAATTAAAGATAGAAAGTAAAGTCAAATGTATAAAATAGAAAAAAATGGAGTAGAAGTACATTTGTATAAATTAAAGGAACAAAGTAGAATGATTATAGATTTTACGAAGCTCCTTATTTTTATGGAGGAAAGTAAATGCCAGATATTGCGAAGAAATGTATAGTCGTTGGAATTATAAAAGATTTATATGAACAAGGCTTACTCACAGAAGATGAGATGAAAGTAGCAATTATCGAGATTGATAAAGATTATGAAAGAAAAGTAGCTTAAAAATGGAAGGAGGTAAACGCTACTAAAAAATTAAAAGATGAAAGACTATCTTTTAGCCGTCAAACTAACAAAGATAGTCTTTACAAGAAAATATGTGAAATACTTTCTATGTTCTTATTCTAACATAGAAAGTTAGAAAGGACAATAGAAATGAAAATATTAGTATATGGAGCATTTAAAAATGCAGAGAAAAGCGAAAATTACAAAGAAAAGGTAAAAAAATATTTAAACAATAATGAAAAAAATATTACATATTATATAGACATCGTAAAAAACAACAAATCAGAAAAAACAAAGTGGTTTGAAATGTTATCTTATTTATTAAAGAAAAATGCAGATATTATAGTAATAAAGAGCATTGAACAATTTAGTAATCTATTTAATTTATCAGCTCAATATTATATCGAATACTTTAGAAAAAATAAATCGAGAGTGTATTTTTTAGATGATAATATTGATATTTTAAATGAAGAAGAATATATGCAGGCAACTTTTAAATTAATATTTTTAGAATGTATGGAATTTGAAAATGATAAAAGAAGTATAAAAGGTCAATGTTTAAGAAACAAAGAAATAGTAGTAGAAGAATCAGAAAATATAGATTGTAAAAGATATATATCAGAAAGAATAAAATGGGGAAAAGAAATGAGTAAAAGGCAGAAAGGCGGTAAGAAATAATGAAAAGAGTTGTAGTGTATTGCCGTGTTTCTACCGACCACGAAGATCAAAAAAATTCACTAGAAAATCAAAGACTGTATTTTGAAGAATATGTAAAACAACATAAAGACTGGAAATTAGTTGAAATATATGCTGATGAAGGTATCAGTGGAACTTCATTAAAAAAAAGAGCAGATTTCAATAGAATGTATAGAGATAGGCTAAAAAATAAATATGACATTGTGTTAACAAAGGAAGTTTGTAGATTTGCAAGAAATACAGTAGATACGCTTGAAAAAACAAGAGAATTAAAAAAGCTAGGAATAGAAGTAAGATTTATTATAGATAATATAAGTACATTCGATACAGATGGAGAATTAAGACTAACAATAATGGCTGGTCTTGCACAAGATGAAAGTAGAAGAATATCAGAGAGAGTCCAATTTGGTGTTATTCAAAGTATGAAGAAAGGTGTGGCTTTTGGAAATATTGTATATGGCTATGATTTTGTTAGAGATCCAATTACGGGAAAGAAAACAAAATTAGTTATAAATGAAAAAGAAGCAAAAATAATTAAAGAAATATTTAATATGTATTTATATGAAGGTAAGGGAGCATATACTATTGCTAAAGAACTAAAAGAAAGAGGTATTGAAATAAAAAGGACAAGAAGCGGAAAAAAATCAACAGATTGGAGAGAAGGTACAATATTAGATATTTTGCAAAATGTTAAATATATTGGAGATTTAAAACAAAGAAAAACATATACAGTTGATTTCCTAGAACATTCTAAAAAAGAAAATAAAGGAGAAGTTGAATTTATTTATACAAGTAATCATCATGAGCCAATCATTGATAGAGATTTATTTGAAGCAACGCAGAGAGAATTAAAAAGAAGAAGTGAAATATATAAACATGAAAAAAGTAAATATACAAATAAACATACTTTTTCAGGTAAGTTAGTTTGTGCGTGTTGTGGCTCTTCCTATGTTGGTGGAGAAAATAGAAAAAGAAAAGATGGAACTATTAGAAAGACCTGGAGATGTTATACTGCAACAAAATACGGAAAAAAACATGAAGAAAATGGACAAGATATAGGATGCAATAACGATAGGGTAAACAATGAAACATTGAAGATATGTTTTATGAAAGCTTTAAAAGAGGTTCTAATCAATAAAAAAGAAATAAAGAAAGAAACTGAACAATATATAAAACTTGTGCTAAATAAATGTGGACAAGAAACACAATTAAATGATATACTTGTTAAAGATAAAGAACAATTAATGAAGGAAAGAAGTAGATTACTTGATTTATGCATTAAGGGAATTGTGGATGAAGAAACATTTTCTTTGAAAAACAACGAAATAATAGAAAAGATAAATAAAATTGAAATTGAATTAGATTCTCAAAAACAAAAAGTAAGAATGAAAGAAAATGCAGAAGAAATACTGGAGAAGATTCAAAAGACAATAGATAATATTTTAAATATAAAAAAGTTTAGCAAAAATGTTTGTAAGGAGTTTGTTGATAAGATTGTTATATATAATGATAAGAAATTTGATTTTTATTTAAAGGGGTATGACACCTCATTTAATTTTAATGAAGAAAGTAACATTTCATACTTACCGCAAAGAGTGTTACACTTATTGCAACAATTAGTCCAGAAAATGCAACAAATAAAAATTTAAAATGGGTTTCAAGTGATGAAAAAATTGCGACAGTAACTCAAAATGGTGTTGTAACAGGTGTTGCAGAGGGAACTGTTGAGATATCTGTTATAACAGAAGATGGACAAAAAGTAGCAAAATCAACAGTAACAGTCGAAAAAGAAACTGTTATACCTGATGATAATAATAAGGTAGATGATACAAAAGAACCAACAAATAATACAAATCAACCTACTAAAGTAGATGATAATAAGGCAACAGATAATAAAGTAGACAATACAGTTGCAAATACAGAGTTGCCAAAAGCAGGAACAAATATGATGATTTTAGGAATAATTGCCTTAATATCAGTAATATCTATAATAATTTATAAGAAAAATAAAAAATTCAATGACATAAAATAATAAAAAAATCTGCTAGCATTGCTGGTGGATTTTTTTAGAAAGTGCAGTCAGTATATTGACAAGATATTTTTTATGTGATAATCTAGTATCGAAAACCAGATAGAATTGAGAGGAAATTTATAATGGAAAGAGAAAGATATTTTAATGCCATAGAATTTAAAGACATAAAAGGGATAATATATAATTCAGCCAAGCAATATGCAAAAAATACAGCCTTCATATTAAAACATAAAGAAGACAAAAAAGTAACTTATGAAAATATAACATATAAAAAGTTATTACAAGATATAAATGCATTTGGAACCCAATTATATGAAATGGGATTAAAAGACAAAAGAATAGCAATAGTAGGAAGAAACAGATATGAGTGGGTAATAGCACACTTGTCAAATTTACTAGGTGGAATAGTATCAATACCACTAGACAAAGAATTACAAGTGGATGAATTAGAAAGTTGTTTAGAAAGAAGCAAAGCAGATGTTGTTGTATTTGATGAGAAATATATCGAAAATATAGAAGAAATAAAAAGAAGACAAAATACAAAATTACAAACATATATCTGTATGACAGAAAAAGAAGGATATCAAAACTTTTGGGATTTGAAAGCCAAAGGAGAAAAACTAATAAAACAAGGAAAAAAAGAATATATAAAAGTAAAAATAGATGAAAACAAAATGGGAATATTATTATTTACTTCAGGAACAACATCAAAATCAAAAGCTGTAATGTTATCACAACACAATATAGCATCAAATGTATATGCAATGTTATTAGTAGAAAAATTTTTACCAACAGATGTAAATCTAGCATTTTTACCATTTCATCATATATTTGGATCAACAGAAATGATAGTAATGTTAGCAGCAGGGATTGCAACAGCATTTCCAGATGGGCTAAGATATGTGGCACAAAACTTAAGGGAATACAAAGTATCATTGTTTGTAGGGGTTCCACTACTTGTAGAAGCAATATATAGAAACATAGAAAAAGAAGTTGAAAAACAAGGGAAGACAAAAGTAATAAACCTTGCAAAAAAAGTAAGCAATGCATTATTAAAATGTCATATTGATGTAAGAAAAAAAATGTTCAAGTCAATTTTTGACGCATTAGGTGGAAACATGAGATTCATAATATCAGGTGGAGCACCATTAGATAAAAAAGTTGCTAAAGGATTTAACGACTTAGGAATTGAACTTGTTCAAGGATATGGATTAACAGAAACATCTCCAGTAATAGCTGCTGAAAATGCCTATAAAAAGAGAAGTGGTTCAATTGGATTTCCAATGGACAATGTAGAATTAGAGATTGTTGATAAAGACGAAAATGGAATCGGAGAACTTCGTGTAAAAGGTCCAAATGTAATGCTTGGATATTATGAAAATGAAGAAGAAACAAAAAGAGTAATAAGAGATGGTTGGTTTTATACAGGAGACTTAGGATATATTGATAAAGATGGATTTATATTCTTAACAGGAAGACAAAAAGATATGATAGTTTTGAAAAACGGTAAGAAAGTATTTCCAGAAGAATTAGAAACATTAATTAATAGACTTGAACTGGTAAAAGAATGTATAGTTTATGGAATGCCAGATGAAAAAGACAAAAATGACTTAAAATTATCAGTAAAAATAGTTTATGATAAAGATGTTGTAAAAGAAAAATACCCAAATACAACAGAGGAAGAACTAAGAAAAATTATATGGGAGCAAATAAAAGAAATAAACAAAACATTTCCACCATATAAATATATCAAAAACATGATTTTAACAGATCAAGAACTTATAAAAACAACTACACAAAAAATAAAAAGACAAGAAGAAATCAAAAAAATACTAGGGTCTACTAAATAGACTCTAGTTTTTCTTTTTCTTGACAGCTTTTTTTTCTGCGGGAACAATAATATTTTTAGGCTTTTTTTCATTTATTTTTGGTTTTGCTGCATCAATATGTTCATAAACAGGAGAAATATCTAAATTTGAACCATCACCACTTATAACTTTTATTCCTTTTTTTTGCTCATTTTTATCAGACATATAAAACACTCCTTATCAAATTTTTATTATATTATCATAAAAATAATCAAAAGTAAACAATAATTGGAATAAATATAGAAATAGGAACTATAGTATGATAAAATACAGATAAAAGAAATAGAAAGGATGACATGTATGAAAAAATTAATAAAAGAAAAATGGTCAAAAATGCAGGAAATGTCAGAAAATATGAAAAGGGACCATATTAGTGAAAGTGCAGCACAATGTTCATATTATACGATACTATCATTTATACCATTTTTGATTTTATTGATAACATTAATACAATACACAGGAATTGCTCCGCAGACTTTATTTGATGCGATATCAAAAATAATACCATCAAGTATGAGTGAAATGGTTTTAGGAATAGTGCAAGAAGTATATTCTAAATCAATAGGGACAATTTCAATATCTATAATATTTACAATCTGGACTGCTGGAAAAGGCTTTTATGCATTAACAGCAGGACTACAAACGGTATATCAGACTAAAGGAAAGAAAATTACATCATATATATATTTACGAATAAAGGTATTATTAGAAACAATATTGTTCATCATATTAATTGTAATGGGATTGATAATATTAGTTTTTGGAAATGGTGTAGTTGATATAATAAAAGAATATTTTGGAGGATTTAAAAATTATACTATAATATCATCAATTATAGCCCAACTTGGATTTATGTTTGCAACATTCGTAGTGTTTTTATTATTATATAAATTTATGCCAAAACACAAAGTGACATTTAAAAGTCAAACATATGGTGCTTTGTTTGGTGCAGTTGCACTTAATGTGATTTCCTTTATATTTTCAAGATATTTAACTATATTCAAAGGTTTTTCTATAACTTATGGAAGTTTAACAACTCTTATGTTGGTAATGATGTGGACATATTCTTGCTTTTATACAGTCTTTTTAGGTGCTGAATTAAATAAATTTATGAGTAAGAACTGACATGTTTATTATAAAAACAAAAAACTCTCACAAATAAAGTGAGAGTTTTTTTCAGCTGTTAGAGAATAGCTCCTAAAACTAATATCCCTAAATTATCCTCATAAATTTTATTAAATTGAGTCATAGGAAGAGGATTAGTGCCAAGACCTACTTCAATAGTATATCCTGGTCTATTATAGTTCTGAATAAACCAATCTTTATAGCCAGCAAAACTTGAATTATAAGGAGTAGGTTCAAGAGAATAGCCACTAACATTAGCAAATTGAGTTCCAATCTGAAAAGCACCAGGAGGATTATAATTCTGAAATTGCCAGTAAATAACTTCACCTTGAGAGTGATAAGCAAGTATAAGCCTGAAATTATGTTGTAAAGTAAAGTTATAAACAGCTAAAGTTTCTGGTTCTGTAAGAGGTCCATATCCAACAAAATCACGAGGGGCAGGGCCGAGTAAATCCTTGCTCATATTTTATTTCACGAGCTTTTTGCCACTCTGCTGGAAACTGCAGATTCAAATCAACACCACGAATGTTCGCTTTCCAGTCATCGGGAAAAGGAATTGTTGCAAATCCATAAGCAATTTTTTCTGCTTGCTTGTATGAAGGAGATGTTTTTGGAAGAACACCTGTAACTAAGTCAACCCCATCAGGGTTAACCATAGGAACAAGATAGATTGAGACAGTTTCGAATAAACGTCTAGCAGAAAAATTCCAAATAGAAGAATTAGACTGAACAGCATTACAATAATCATACATAAATTCTAAAAGAACCAAAGAAGTAATCCATTCATTAGCATGATAACTAGCAGAATAGAAAACCTCTTTTTGTCCACGTCCAATTCTAACAAAAGGAATATCTTTTCCCATAATGCTTTTGCCAATAGAGCCAGTTTTGATAAAAGGATAAGCCTGTTTTAAAATACGTAAATTTTCATATAACAAATTAGAACTAAGAATATAATCATTCATAAAAACCTCATTTCTTGACAATTAGAAGAAATATAAAAGTGAACCGCGGTAAGAACAGGTCATAAATGTGCATAAGCACAAAATTCTAGAAATTGCCATGATAATTGTAATATTATATGAAGAAAATGCAAAAAGGTTGATAAAATATTAAATAAATGCTAAAATAGCAGTTGATAAAAACAAAATAAAGGAGAGAGGTCTATGAATAAATACATGGAAATAGCAAAAAACAAATCAATAAAAGGATTTAAAAATAAAGAAGGTGGTCCATTTGGAGCAGTAATAACAGATAAGGATGGAAATATAATTGCAGAAGGAAATAATAGAGTTCTATGCAGTAATGATCCAACAGCACATGCAGAAGTTGTAGCAATTAGAACAGCATGTGAAAAATTGAAAACATATGACTTATCAGGATATATTTTATATACATCATGTGAACCATGTCCAATGTGCTTATCAGCAATAATTTGGGCCAATATAAAAACAGTCTATTATGGATGTACAAAAGAAGATGCAGGAAACATTGGATTTAGAGATGATATCATATACCAATATTTAAAAGGTGAAAATAAAGATTTAATTAATTTAAAACAAATGGATAGAGATGAATGTATACAAGCATTTGAAGAATATAAAAAAGAAAATGGGGTAATATATTAAAATAAAAGAGAGCATTAAATAGAATTAGAGGGAAAGAATATCTTTCCCTCTTTAGAGATTTGTTTGCGTGCCCCTAATACCATAGTTTTAATTCATTAATGGCCAAAATATAATAACCATCTTGCAATAAAAATAATTTCTTCAATGAATTTGTCAGATTTGAATTTGCTTAGAAGAATTATGATAAATGAAATTATCATTATCTTAGCAAAAAATTTGGCATACATCCGAAAGAAAAATTTTTTGCGAACCCATGGTGAAATGTCATCACAACAATTAGCGTTGGTCTGGAATCCAAATGGATAAGCTTTGTCCTTTTTGGAATAAATGAAAAATCCTAAAAGACAAGCACCAAACAATAATGTTGCCATGAAGCCCTCCTCTCTTAGATGATACATTTGTTATATTTCGCTGTATCCACGAACAATGAATATATTATACAACTTTTTTCAATAAAAAGCAATACTTCATTAATTCGAAAAATGTTGAAATTTTCGCCAATTTGTGTCATAATAGTCTAGAAGAAAAGAGGTAAAAAGTGGATAATAATTTAAAAAAATTAGAATTTGATAAAATATTAGATAATTTATCAAAATATTGTAAAACATATATAGGAAAAAAATACGTTTCAGAGCTAAGGCCATCACAAGACAAAGAAACAGTACAAAAAACATTAGCAGAAACTAGTCAAGGAGTAATACTAATTCAAAGAAATAGTACACCACCATTAGGAGAAATAGCAGATATAACTGTATATTTAAAAACTTTGGATGGATGTGGATCACTTAGTATAAAAGCATTATTAGAGTTACAAAATATTTTACAAATGGCAGAAAGTTTAAAAAACTATTTAGCAAAAGATTTTCTTGAAACATCAGATTTTTCAGCGATAAAGCAATATTTTGAAGAACTATATATAAATCCAAGTATAGTAGCAACTTTGGCAAAATCAATTGTTGATGAAGATACAATTGCAGATAGTGCATCAGCCAAATTACAGAATATACGTAGAAAAGAACGAAAAATTGAACAAGATATACGTTCAAAATTAAATACAATTTTACATTCAGCTACATATTCAAAATATATGAGAGAAAACTTGGTAACAATTCGTAATGGACGTTTTGTAATACCAGTAAAAGAGGAATATCGTAGTTGTGTAAAAGGATTTGTGCATGACATGTCAAGCAGTGGCTCAACTGTATTTATAGAACCAATATCTGTATTTGATTTTAATAATGAACTTTCTAATTTGCATATAGAAGAAGAACTAGAAATTGAAAGAATTTTGCAAAACTTAAGTGGACTACTATTTCCATATACAAAAGAACTTGAAAATGATGTTAAACTAATAGGAAAGTTAGACTTTATATTTGCCAAAGCACACTATTCACTAGAAATGAAGTGCAATATGCCAGAAATTAATGATGATAAAATAATCAACCTAAAAAATGCACGTCATCCATTAATAGACCAATCAAAAGTTGTACCAATTTCATTAGAATTAGGAAAAGAATTTTCAAGTTTAATTATAACAGGACCAAATACAGGTGGAAAAACAGTATCATTAAAGACAATAGGTCTTTTATCAGCTATGGCATGTAGTGGATTAAATATTCCAGCAGATGAACATTCAAGCATTTATGTATTTGACCATATTTTTGCAGATATAGGAGATGAACAAAGCATTAGTGAATCATTAAGTACATTTTCTTCACATATCAGCAATATAGTCAAAATAACTCAAACAGCCACAGCAGATAGTTTAATTCTTGTAGACGAATTAGGTTCTGGAACAGACCCACTAGAAGGTGCACATCTTGCAATAAGTATTTTACAATACTTTACAGAGCTGGGATGTTTAACAGTGGCAACATCACACTATCAAGAATTAAAAAAATATGCATTAGTAACACCAGGATTTAAAAATGCAAGTGTTGAATTTGACATTGAAAATTTAAAACCAACATATAGATTATTAATAGGAATACCAGGAAAAAGTAATGCTTTTGCAATAAGTAGAAAACTTGGACTAGATGAAAAAATAATAGAAAAAGCATCAGCAATGATTGATAAAGAGACTGTAAACTTAGAAGACTTATTAAAAAATATATATGACCAAAAATCAGAAATAGAGAATGAAAAACAACGCACAACAATAGCATTACAAGAAGCGGAAGAGCTACAAAAATCTTTAAAAAATCAACATTTTGATGTTTCTAGCAAAGAAAAAGAAATGATTGCAAATGCAAAACAAGAAGCGAAACAAATTTTAATAAAAGCAAAAGAAACTGCAAATTCAATTATAAGAGAAATGGATAGTACGAATTCTGCATCTAAGGCAAACAAACTTAGAAACAAGTTAAATGACAAAATAACATCACTTACAACTGAAAAAGAGGATATAGAATTACCAGAAAATCTATTGCCATCAATCAAAATAGCTGATATAAAACCAGGATTAGATGTACATGTGAAAAATCTAGATGCAGATGGAACAGTAGTATCAAATATATCTAAAGATGACACAGTACAGGTTCAAATTGGAATAATGAAGATGAAAGTAGACATAAAAGAACTGCAAGAAGCCAAAAGCAAAAAAAGTAATAATGTAAAGGTAGAAAAATCAGCACGTTCAAGCTTTAAAGCACAAACAGTAAAACCAGAAATCAATGTATTAGGACTAACAGTAGATGAAGCAGTGCCATTAATAGACAAATATATAGATGATTGTTTTGTAGCAAAACTTTCGCCAATTAGAATTGTTCATGGAAAAGGTACAGGAGCCCTAAGAAATGGTATTCACAGATATTTGAAAACAAATAAAACAGTTGATAATTTCAGACTTGGTACATTTGGAGAAGGGGAAATGGGAGTTACAATTGTCAATCTAAAAATAAAATAGAACAGATAAAAACGTGTTTTTTCGGTGCATTGCACAGAAAAAACACGTTTTGAAATGTTCCTAAATTTCCATTTGACTGCCTAAAAAACTTGCAGCAGATTGAGCAACTTTCTTTTCAACTTCATTCATTTTTGTATTAGACTCTTTTGATAATAAAATTACAGTTCCAATAGTATCTCCATTAGAAATTATAGGATAAACAACTTGTGAATTATATTTCCTTTCATTATTGTCATTTTTAGTTATAGGGACTGCTACATCACTATTTTCTTTACTTGTATAAACTTCTTTATCTTCCATTAATTGTTCTAATTCGTCACTAACATTTTGCTCTAAAAATTCTTTTTTAGGTCCGCCAGAAATTGCTATTACAGTATCTTTGTCAGTTATGCAAGCTATATGACCAGTTGTTTTTGATAATGTTTCGGCGTAACCTGTTGCAAACTCTGATAACTCACCAATAGGAGAATATTTTTTCAAAATTACTTGACCTTCTCTATCTGTAAATATTTCAAGAGGTTCGCCTTCTTTTATACGTAATGTTTTTCTAATTTCTTTTGGAATTACAACTCTACCTAAATCATCTATTCTTCTTACAACACCTGTTGCTTTCATAATCTTCCTCCTTTTTGTTTTTAAGTATATTCTTATTATGACAAAAAAGGAAAAAAATATACATAAAAATTTTTCTTGAATTTGTTAAAAAAATATATTATAATAGATGTGTATTTGGGGATGTAATGGTTTCGACATTGCATTGGAATCACAGATAGCGAGTAGTGGATTCTCGTTTGCCACTTAAAAAACGAGAAAACTAAATATAAACGCTGATAATACAGAATTAGCATTTGCTGCTTAGTTTGCGGCAACGCCAGTTAAGATATCCCCGCATATTTTAATTTGGTGTCATTTAGCGGGAAACAAAGCTATTTTTTCTGCGAAAATAGTAGGTATTTAGCAGATATATTTATTAATTGTTTGTTTGTTAATGATTAATAAATGAATTTTAATAACAAACTGCACTCGGAGAAGTTTGTGTGGATAGTGTTATGGACAGGGGTTCGACTCCCCTCATCTCCACCATTGACGTATCTGTTCGAACTAATAGAACAGAATTGATACAAAAATCAATCAGAAAATAAATCTGGTTGATTTTTTTG
>ULWD01048832.1_pt1 | contig 96695 bp, 64 predicted proteins | sample 1960011 | NCBI WGS metagenome assembly ULWD01 (sample SAMEA4835803, study PRJEB28245) | human gut metagenome | biome: gut microbiome; material: fecal sample | place: Denmark | collected 2008 | reverse complement strand
TCACGTGTGCATTGCACCGAAAAAAAGCGATCTCACGTGTGCACTTGCACTATATATAAAATTATAATATAATAAATGCAATAAAAGGGAGGTGTCATAATGGGATTAAAAATTGAAAAAGTAAGTAAATATTATGGCGAAAAACTAGCAGTAGATAACATCAGTTTTGAGATGAACGAGCCAGGGGTATTTGGACTATTAGGGACAAATGGAGCTGGAAAAACCACGACAATAAGAATGATTCTAGGAATAATAAAAAAGGAGGCAGGCAAAATAACCTGGAATGGGCAGAAAGTAGAAAGAAAAAACGTGAACTTTGGATATTTACCAGAAGAAAGAGGAATATATCCAAAAACAAAAATAATTGAGCAACTAATGTATTTTGCTGAATTGAAAGGGATGAAGAAGCAAGAAGCTGCAAAAGAAATTGATTATTGGTTAAAAAGACTGAAAGTTGAAGAATACAAAGAATTACAGGCAGAAAAATTATCAAAAGGGAATCAACAAAAAATTCAGTTTATAACAGCAATTTTAAATAATCCAGAATTAATTGTATTAGATGAACCATTTAGCGGACTTGATCCAATAAATACAGAATTATTGAAAGAAGTAATTATAGAATTAGTTCAAAAAGGAAAATACATAATAATGTCAAGTCATCAGATGTCATCAATTGAGGAATTTTGTAAAGATGTAGTTATAATAAATAAAGGAAAAACGGTATTAAAGGGAAATTTGAAAAAAATCAAAGATGAGTATCCATCAAAAAGGCTAGAAATAAATGTAGATAGTGACATTTCAAAATACATAAATGAAAGTGGAATGAAAATTGAAAAAAATCTTGACAATAATTATGAAATATTAATGGATAAAGAAGAGCAAGCTCAGTTACTAATGAAAACGTTGGTGCTTCAAGGCATAAATATAAAAAAATTCGAACTTAAAAAACCAAGTCTAAATGAAATTTTTATAGAGAAAGTAGGTGAGTAAAATGCAAGGTTTAATAACTGTAATAAAATTCACAATTAAAGATATGGTGCAACGAAAATCTTTTATTATCTCGAATATAATAATATTGGGACTAATAATTTTGATGTTTAACATACCTAACATACTGAAAAAAGTCATGGGAGATTCAGAAAATTCAAAACAGATTATACAGATAATTGATGTTGATAATGTATTTGAGGGAACATTAGAGAATCTAAAAAATATGAATTTGAGCTATGATATCAAAATTTCTAGCAAAAATTTAGAATTTGACAAAATAAAGGAAGAGATTCAAAATGGCGAAATAGATAATGCAATAATTATAGAAAAGAAGGATGAAAAAATCAATATTCAATACATAGTAAAAAATTTAGCAATGAATTCTGAAATGCCACAAGACTTAGAAAATGCAATAAGTTCGCTATATAGTGGCTTGCAAATTTCAAAGTTAGGGCTAACACAGGAACAATTGCGAAGTATACAACCAGATTTTAATTTTGAAGTCAAACAAGCTGAGACTCAAGAAGTAAAAGGAAATATATACACAATGATGTTATTATCAATTGTACTATTTTACGCAATATATTTTTGTGCATATCAAGTATCAAGTTCAATAACAACTGAAAAAACTTCAAAAATAATTGAAACACTAGTAACATCAACAGAGCCAAAAACAATAGTTTTAGGAAAAACAATCGGAATAGGAATTGTTGGAGTATTACAAATAATTGCGATTGCGTTAACTGCAATAGTTTCAAAAACATTATTTTTAGAAGAAGGAGCATTAGATGGAATAGTTGATTTTTCAACAATCACACCATTTTTAGGATGCATAACGATTATTTACTTCATATTAGGATATGCATTTTTTGCGATGTTGTATGCATTAACTGGCTCAACTGTAAGCAAGCCAGAAGATGTGCAATCAGCTAATACACCAGTAGCTTTAATATCAGTAATAGGATTCTATTTGGCGTATTTTACAATGATGAATCCAACGAGTGAGCTAAATAAAATAGCTGCAATATTACCTATATCATCACCATTTTGTATGCCATTTAGAGTGATGATGGAGATTGCTACAGGCCCAGAAATTTTAGGCTCAATAGTAATACTAGTAATTACCACAATTCTTGTCGCAATATTTTCTATCAAAATATATTCAAAAGCGATTTTTAATTATGGAAGTAGGGTTAAAATTAAGGAATTACTTAGGAACGAAAAGAAAGGTGCACGGAAAAAAAGCGTTTTAAAATGTGCAATTTTGCACGGAAAAAAAGCGATCTCACGTGTGCATGTACCGAAAAAAAGCGATCTCACGTGTGCAAGGAAAGGAAAGAAATTATGAAAAGAAAAGAAAATTTAATATGGGGAGTAGTCTTCATAATAATAGGATTAATAATAGGTTTAAAAGTGTTAGGAATAATAAATATAGACATATTTTTTGATGGATGGTGGAGTTTATTTATTATAATACCAAGTACAATAAGTATAGTAAAAAATATAAGAGACATTGGAGCATATATATGGTTAGTGATAGGAGTAGCATTACTATTATCAGCTCAAGAAATACTTGACATGGAGATAGTTGGAAAATTGATATTCCCAGCTGTATTAGTTGCAATAGGAGTTGGAATGATTTTTAAAGATAGTAAATTAGAAAAAGCAAAAGAAAATGAAGAATATTATGCAACATTCTCAGGAGAAAAGTTAAATTTTGAAGGCAATACATTTAATGGGGCTAGCTTAAATGCGATATTTGGAGGAATCGACTTAAATTTGAAAAAAGCAGATATAACAAATGAAACAAATATAAATGCAACATCAGTATTTGGAGGAATAAATATTTTTGTCCCAGATAATGTAAATGTTGAAATAAAATCAACATCATTATTTGGTGGAGTAACAAATAAAGTCGAAAATAAAGAAAATCAACCTACAATAAAAATTAGAACTTTTTGTTTATTTGGAGGAGTTGAAGTTAAATAGGTTGAAGTTACTTCAATCAAAGGAGGAAAAATGAAAAGATTTCAAAAATTAGTAAAATATGCAGCAATTGCATTTGGCTTATATTTAGCAATATCAATAATTGGGGCTCTTGTGGGCGTAATTGTTGGAGTGACTTCAGGAGTGGAAGTATTAAAAGAACTTTCAGGAAATGAAAATGTCGAATTAGTAGATGAAACTCGAAATTTTGATGAGTTATCAGGCCTAAATTTAAATATATCATCATCAAATTTGACAATAAAGGCTGAGGGTGATTCATATAGAATGGAAGCTCATAACATTCCGAAAACAACTAAGATAGAATGCAAAAATGATGTTTTAGAAATAAAAAACGTGAAAAAATTAAAATCAGAAAGTAGTATCACAATATATGTTCCAGAAAATGCTAAATTAAGTAGAATCAATTTAGATATGGGGGCAGGAAATGTTGAAATATCAAATATAGAAGCCGCCAACATAGATTTTAGTTTTGGAGCAGGAGATGTTGATATTAAAAATTTAAAATCAGAGAATCCTACAATTGAGTGCGGGGCTGGTCAGATAAAGTTTGAAAATACAGAATTGACTAATGCTAAATTAAGTGCAGAAGTTGGAAAAGTGATATATTCAGGCCAATTGAACGGGGAATCAAGAATAGAATGCGGCGTTGGAGAAGTAGAGATGAATCTTGAAGGCGGAATAGACAACTATTCAATAAAAGTTCAAAAAGGAATTGGAAACATAAAAATTAATAAGGAATCGGTTAACAATGATTCAACAACTGGCAATGGCCAAAATAAAATTTATATCGATGGTGGAGTTGGAGATATCGATATAAAAATATAATTGCACGGAAAAAAAGCGATCTCACGTGTGCATAAAATAGAAGAAACCTTCATATACATTAATAAACAAAATGTAGAGGAGGTTTTTTTGATGGAAATAAACACAACAAAAGAAAGTTTGAATGTAAATAAAACGATATGTGAAAAGAAAGAAATTATGAATATACAAGGAGACATGATAGTGCCAGATTCAAAGCCAGACATTTTAAGCACTATTAACACAAGTGGAAATGTGTGTATATATAAGAAAGAAATAATGGAAGGAAAGTTAAAAATAGATGGAAATATTCTTACGTACATAATGTATTTAGCTGATAATGATTCAGAAAGTATAGAAGACAATGTTAGGGGGCTTAACACGAACCTCGACTTTTCAGAAAACTTCAATATTCCAGAACTAAGTGAAGGAATGGAGGTTGACATCAATCCAAAAATAAAGATGATAGAATGCAAGGTAATAAATGGAAGAAAGATAGGCATAAATGTCACATTAGAAGTAGAAATAAGAATTCAAACACAAGAAAATGTGGAGATAATCACAGATTTAAACAACAGTGATATACAAATTCTTAATCAAAATATGAAGGTAAATTCTGTATTAGGGGAAGGCACGACGAAAACATCAATTAAAGAAAATGTAGCAATTCAAAACACAGACAATCTTGCTGAGATGTTGAATGTGCAAATAAACTTAGTAGACAAAGACATAAAAATCAGTTACAACAAAATTCTTGCAAAAGCAGAAGTCGAAATCAGATTAGTGTATTTAACAGAGGACAATCGAATTTGTACTACTCAAAGTAGAGTGCCATTAGTGGGCTTTATCGATATGCCTAATATAAATGAAGAAAACATTTGTGACACGACATACATGGTAAAAAATATAGTTATAAAACCAAATGCAGTAGAGGAACATTCTGTATATGTCGAAATGGAAATTGAAATTCACTGTATAGCATATGAGGAAAAAGAGGTTCAAATAATTCGAGACATGTATTGTCCAGGAGAAAAAATGAAATTCAATCAAAATACGATTAATACAATTACAAACAAGCAATGTAAGAAAAATATTTGCAACATCAGAGAGAAAATAAATGTTCCAGAGCTTGAAAATGGAAATATAGTTGATGTTGTGATAATGCCTGCTATAAATAAAGAAAACAAAATGAATGACAAAATCATGATAGAAGGTGAACTCAATGTAAACTTGATTTTTACAGACAATTCGACTGTTGGAATAAACACAAAACAGTTAAATATTCCATTTGAACAAACAATAAATGATGTAGGAACAGCCGATAACTGTAGAAATGATACAAGGATTGAAATAAATTCGCAAGAATTTTTAAATCAGTCAGGAATTTTGAGCGCAAATGTTGATTTAGAATTTGAGACTGATTCTTATCAAAATACAGCAATTCCAGTAATTAGTGACATTTCAATGGAAGATGAAGAAAACATGGAAGACTACAGTGTTGTAATTTATGTGGTAAAATCAGGAGACACGTTGTGGAAAATAGCAAAGAGATTTGGAAGCACTGTTGATGACATAGCACGAGTTAATGGAATGGAAAGACCAGATAGATTAAACATTGGAGAGAAAATATATATTCCTAAATATGTGCTGAAAAGAGCGAAAGAACCGATTATAATTTAAAAATCAGAGAGGATTATTGATGGCGAATGTAGGAAAGGTGTACACAAGAAAAAGATTCATATTTACTAATAAAAGTGGCGAAAACAAAAATAGATTTAGGCTAAAAGTCACTCAAAAAATGATAGGAAAAATTCTAATATTAATCTTAATAATTACAACAATATTGAAAATCACTTACAATTATGTAGAGCCCATATTTGCTACGATGTGTGAAGACAAGGTAAAATCTCTGGCCACAATAATCACAAACCAGCAGTCAACAATTGTGATGAACAAATATCAATATGACGAATTATATTCAATTGAAAGAGACGAAAGTGGCAATATATTGATGATAAAATCAAATATTGTTCCTATGAACAATCTGGTTTCAGACTTGACGGAAAACATTCAACATGAATTTGACAATATAGGAGACCCAGAAATTAGAATATCTCTTGGAAGCTTATCCGGAGTGTATTTTCTTTCTGGGTTTGGACCAGAGTTTCCTATTGATGTCGAGGTCACAGGTACTGTTGATGCTGAAATAAAAAGTGAATTTGTTTCACAAGGAATCAACCAAACTCTTCATAGAGTCTATGTTGACTTCGATTGCAAAATGAAAACAGTTACAGCTTTAAAAAATTACGAGCAGTCAGTTGTTAACAGAGTTATTCTTGCTGAACATGTTATAGTCGGAAATATTCCAGATAGCTATTGGTACAGGTGAGTGCACACGCGACACACGCGAGATCGCTTTTTTTTCGTGCAATTTTGCACACGCGAGATCGCTTTTTTTTTCGTGCAATTTTGCACACGTGAGATCGTTTTTTTTCCGTGCAATTTTAACTGAAATGTATTGCAATTCATTTAAAAGTATGATAAAATGGTAAACATAATTATTAGACATGGCATATGGTGAAAGATTGATGCAAAAAAGAAAGGAGGAAATAGTGCCCAAATTTAGAAAAATGGGAAATTCAAAAATTTACCATATAATGATAAAAGGAATTGACGGTCAAAACATTTTTTATGATGATAAAGACAGAAGAAATTTCTTAAGAAAATTTTTAGAAAATAAAAAAGAATTTAATTATGCAGTTTATTCTTATTGTTTAATGACTAACCACGTTCACATGGTTATAAAATGTAAAGATGAATTTTTGTCAAAGTCGATGCAAAGTTTAATGATACGATATGTGCGTTATTTCAATAAAAAATATCAGAGAACAGGATCATTAGTTCAAAGCCGATTCAAAAGTAAATGTATTGAAAATCAAAAGTATTTTTTAGAAGTCTGTAGATATATCCATAGAAATCCAGAAAAAGCTGGAATTAAGAGAACTGATAAGTACGTGTGGAGTAGTTATCAAGAGTATATAAATGAAGCAAAAATAATAGACAAAGATGTTTTACTACATTATTATAATAACAATATTTTGGATTTTGTAAAGTACACAACTCAAATAGAAGACATCGAAGATTATGAAGATTATGCAGAATATGAAATTGTAGGAAAACTTACAGATGATCAATTGAAAAAGATAATTTTAGAAAAGTTCCAAATTCAAAAAGAAGAAGACATTGCAACATTTTTCAAAGAAATGAGTAAAAAAGAACTAGAAAAATATATAAAATCGATGAAAGAAATAAAAGGAACATACAAGACTCAAATTTCAAGAGTAATTAGAGTTAATAGAAGAATTGTCTCAAATATATGGGACAAGTAACGGAAAAAGTGCACCGAAAAAAAGCGATCTCAGGTGTGCAATTTTGCACGGAAAAAAAGCGAAATAAAATGTGCAAAAATAGCTTGTAAAAAATAAAATACTTTGATATAATTCAAATATCTGCACGGAAAAAAAGCGATCTCAGATGTGCATTGCACAGAAAAAAAGCGATCTCACGTGTGCAAACAAAAGAAGGAGATTTAAATGAAAATAACTGAAATACTAATAATAATTGTAAATGCATCAATATTTGTACTACCAGCAATCATGTTAATTGATAATTTAATAAATGGAAAATATAGAATATTGAATATATGTATGCTAACAAATATGTTTGCGTGGGTATACTTATCATATTTATGGAACATAAGAAATCCAGGATTTTGGATTAAATGCGATGCGAGAATACTAACGCTAATAGCAAGTATAATATTCATTGCAGCAGTAATAGCTTTTCTGTTACAAATAAAGCAGAAAAAAAGCAACAAAATACTTGTGATGATTGCAACAATATTTGTATTTTATATAATAATAACGAATGATACGACATATAAAGAAAGAACAAGAGTTGACATGGTTTCGGATAAGACATTAAGACAATATGTTCTAGAAGAACATGTACCATATCTTGCATTTTTAAGTATAGAAATAGAATTATTCATTAATTTGCTAAATAGTCACAAATCATATAAAGAGCTAAAAAAAGAATTTGAAAAAAATAAAGAAATGTGATATATAATATCTAGTTCAATAGTGATGGACGAAAAAAATATAGGAAGGATTGTAGAAAAATGGAAGTAAACGAAGAAAAAAGAAACAAATTTATGGAATATGCAGGAAAGAGAGTAAATAACGTAATGCATGATATTCAAATACTTGAGCCAATGGCAAGAAGTAATGCATATGACTTTACAAAGGAAGATGTTGAAGAAATGTTTAATGCAATGCAAGAAACACTTAATGATGCGAAAACCGAATTCAACAGAAGATTTGAAGAAAAAGCAAGAGTAGAGAAAAAAGTATTTTCATTTGGAACAACGAAAGTAACGGAAACTACTAACAATCAACTAGATGGAACAGAAGAATGCCAAGAACCAGAAGTAGGATTTGAAGAAATATAATACAGAATACAGAATGGACTTATTTTATAACTAAATAGGTCTATTTTTGTAATTGCACGGAAAAAAAGCGATCTCAGGTGTGCAATGCACGGAAAAAAAGCGATCTCAGGTGTGCAAAATGTGACAAAATTGTAACATAAATGTAATATAATTGTTAAAGTAAAAATGTTGACAAACATAAAAATAGATAGTAAAATGAAATTAAATTGAAAATAGAAGTGAATTATGGGAAAGGAAGAAAAAATGAAGGGAAAAAGTAATAAAAATAAGAAAAAATCAGAAATGAACGCAATGTTTTTTGTAATATTATTAGCTTTGGTTATGTTTATAATATCCACATATGCATGGTTTTCAACACAAAAAAATGTATCAATCACAAATTTAACAGGTACTGTTGAGGTAGCAGAGGGATTGGAAATTTCGTTAGATGCTGAAAATTGGTCAAATGGATTAGTACTAGGTACTGAAGAGGGACAGTTAAGTATTATAGATGATGCATATTCAGGACATCATAACATATCACCTTCAGAAATGTTACCAGTATCAACATTAGGTTTGGTTACAGGTAACCAAACAGATTTGAAAATGCTAAGAGGAAAAATCACTAACTCAAAAGAATTAAGTGAAATAAAATCAATGATAGAGACAGAAACAGCTCCAGCAAGCTCTACATACCCAGGCTATTTTGCGTTTGATGTATTTTTGAAAAATTCATCAAAACAAGAAGTGACAGATGATATTTTGCAATTAAACTATGATTCTTCATTAGAAATATTAGAAGCAGAAAAAAGTGCAACAGGATTACAAAACACAGCAAGAATAGCATTTGCAAAATATAACGGAAAATCTGATGTAATGGCAGATCAAGCTACAATTTTAAAAGAAACAGCAGGGATTGGAGCAGGGGCACCAAGTCCATATATAACAGATGTTGCAATATGGGAACCAAACTCAAGTGATCATGTTGAATATATTGTTCAAAACAACAATAAAATTACATGGTCAGCACAAGATGCTGGAAAATATGCAACAAAAGAATTGGCAAATGGAACGAAAGGTTTTGACCTTACAACACAAATGCCTACATATGCTTTAAAAGACAGTTCAATAGGAAAAAGTATAGCAGATATATATAAATGGGATGGAAGTGAATCTCAAATACAAAAACAAAATTCTTTACAAACAACTAAAAAGTCAGAAGAAGATTATACAATAAAAGAAGGAGTTCAAAATTTAGTAAGTGCAACAGATGGCACGCAAACATTTGGCATTGCACCAAATGCAATTTGCAGAATGAGAATTTACTTATGGCTAGAAGGTCAAGATGTTGATTGTATTAACTATGCATCACATGGTGGAGGAGTAAAAGTTAATATCGGTCTAGTTAAAGGATCAACAATTGGAGCAACAAGTGCTGAAACAGAATAAAATACAAAATAGCAAGATGACAAGTCTTGCTATTTTTGAGGAAAAATGCACGAAAAAAAAGCGATCTCACGTGAGCATGTAATACAAATGTAACATAAATGTAACATAAAAAGGGTTGAGAATGAGTGGAAAATGATGTATAATTAATTAAATACTAAAGAACGGAGGTTAAAATGGCTGAAAAATTATTAAAAGAAACTAAAGATACTCAAACAAAGAGAAAAAAAGCAAAAAAAGTTGAAGAAGAAGACGATATATATAAAATAGATTTAACGCTTGAAAGTCCTGAAAATGAAGATGATTTTAAGGCAAAAGACCTCGAATCTGAAGAAAAAGAAGAAAAAACAAAAGCGAAAAGAGGAAGAAAAAGCAAAAATGTAGTAAAAGTTGTTGAAGATGATGAAGAAGTTGATGAGATTTTTGGAAATATAAATAAATGGATTAATGAAGATGAAATTGAAGAAAATCTAGAAAAAGAAAAAACAGAAAAAAAGGGCAGAAAAAAGAGTCTTACAAAAGTTGAAGATGGCATTAAAAGCAGCAAGACTACTGCAAAAAAGAATGCAACAAAAAAAACTACGACTAAGGCAACAACGAAAACGAGAACAAAAAACAAAAAAACAGATGAAACGGAATCAATACAAACAGAAAATGAACAACAAGGAGAAATAAAAATTCACGCAGAAAATGACACAACTGAGTTGCAATTAAAACACAATGAATATAAAGTAGAGCTACAAAAATTAGAATACAATGTCTACACTCAAACAAGTGATAATTCATACATAATTGTAAGAAGTCCAAATTTAAGAATAGTATCAGGAAATGTATATTTGATGATAAAAAAACAAGAAGAAGACTATGAAATAACGACAAATCAGGATTTTAAAATAAATTATGTAATTGATAATTTAGAAAGAAAAGACAACGTGGTCAATTTCAAACTCACAAACTTAGTTGAAATCATAGCAAATGAAAGTGGATTGATATTTGAAATTGACGAAGAAAAAGTCATAGAAAATAATCTAGAAGACAACCATACACTTGTTATATCAGAAGAAGATGGAAAAGTTTATTTGCCATATACAAAAGATGAAATAAAAAAAGACGTATCACAAAACAAGGGCGCCAAGATTTCTGAAATAATTGAAAATAAATATATATTACCGTTAGATAAATATAAAAATTCAATAAGAGCAAGATTTAGAGAAGGATACAATTTGATGTATCATAGAGAAGGAAAATCAAAAAGAAGTGCAATAATGCTTGGAATAGAATTGATGTTTGAAACTAATCTACATCCTGCAATAATATCAGCTTGTAAGAATCTAGAAGAACTTGATATTTATTTAGATTGTTTAGACGATAATGAACTTGAAAAATTCTCATGCTTTAAAATTATTTATAAAAGTTTGCCAACTTTGCGAAAAAAGGCTAAATATAGAGAAATATAAAATGAAATGTGTTGAACTCAAAATGAGAGCCGACACATTTTTTGTTTTGCACGGAAAAAAAGCGATCTCACGTGTGCAAAAATGCACCGAAAAAAAGCGATCTCACGTGTGCAAAAAATGCCATAAATTTCTTAGAAAAAAAATGCCGAAAAACGTTGAAAAAAAGAGATCATTATGATATAAATATATAGAGAAAAAATAGAAGATTTGAGTCAAAAAAACGGAGGAAAATAATGTTAAAAAATAAACTAATAGCTAAAAGAATAAGAAACATATTTATACTAATTATGACAATAGCAATCATGATGGGTGCATATCATAATGTACGAAGGTCAAGGGCAGAGAAGGTAATAGAAATATCGTTGGAAGTCGCAGATAAAAATAATCAATTAGAGAAAGAAACAATCACAGTAGAGGCAACAGAAACAAGTGATGGAGTTTATCTATTAGAATTGCCAGAAATAGTAAATACAAAGATGATAACTAAATATTATAATTCTGAAGATGAAGAAATTGATTCAAGAACTATACAATTAACAGATAAAGAGATTGCAGAGAAGAAAGTTCAAGTGGCAACTGATTATGATACAAAAGAAGTTGAGAAGCTAGAAGTAAGTGGAGCAACAATAACAGTGGCTGAAAATGCAGAAAAAAAGACATTTTATAATAGAAAAATAACAAATGAAACAGGAGACATTATAGCAACTGGATATATGCCATTAGAGGCTCAACTAGAAACAAAAGATATAGATATAGGAACGTTAACAGACGTAAAACTTCCAAATGAAAGCCAATCGATGAAAAAAGCATTCACTGCAATAATAACTGAGAACAAAACTGAAAGTCAGAATGGAGTTTCAAATCAAGCAGAAATACAAGAAGAAAACGCGAATACAAGTCAAAATAAGGCGCAAAATGAAATAGAAACACAAAGCCAGAGCGAAGCACAGAATCAAGCGAAAACACAAAGCCAGGATGAAGCACAAAGTGAATCAGAAGAAACGAAAGCAGTATATAATCCAAGTGAATATGGAGAAATTGTTGAAATCCAAGCCAAATATGAAGCTGAAAACAAAAATGAAAAAATAACAGTATATAGTTTAGATGAACAGAACCAATTGAAAGAATTAGAAACAACAGAACTAGAAACAGAGGAAGAGGGAACAGCAAAAACATATCAATTCCCTATGAACAATGAGGTAGGAGAAAATGAAACAAAAACATATATAACAACAGCAGAACTAAGCGAAGATGCAACAATAGGAGATGAAACAGTAAATGATGAAACAAACATAGCAGATTCATCAACAAGCTATACAACCAGTGATGATACAAGTAATGGAGGAGACTTTGGAGAATCATCAACATCGCCAATAGTCGGAGAAGACCTAAACGCAGCATATGCAGGAGGAACATCAGGAAAGGATACAACATTAATGACAACAAGTAGTGAAACTGCAGCAACAAGTGGCTTCTTTGGAAACTCAAGCATACAAAGACAAAACATAGAAAATGTAACATTTACAAATCAATTAGTTCAAAATGACGCACCTGTACATAAATGGGATGCTAGTAAAAACACAGGAAGCAGTCATAGTAGTTCTACAACAACGTGGAAAGACTTAAATGGAAGCATGAACGGAACTTTACATGGAGGAACATGGGGAACAGACTACTTACAATTTAACGGTACGAGTGATTGGTTAGCACTTGCAGCATATAATCCAACTCAACAAATAAGAATAGATACATGGGTAGCACCAGTATCAATACAATCAGGAGAAAGAGATATTATATCAAACTTTGAAGTCTCTGGTTATGGATTATATTTATTAAATGGAGTTCCAACATTTGATGTGTATAATGCAAGTACAAATGAATGGAAATCAGCTAAATCAAGTTCGGCATTAACAGCAGGACAAAAAGTACATTTACTGGCAACATATGATGGATTTAGTGTTTGTTTATATGTAAATGACAAATTAGTATCTAAAGTCGTATCAGAAGGAACAATAAAAGCACCTGAAAAAAGTACAATATTAGCAATGGGAGCAAACCCACAAGGAAACACAGTTTATACAAAATATGGATGCTTTGCAAATATAAGAATTTATTCAATGGCAATATATGACAAAGTATATAATACAAGTAGTTATGATGCTTCGGCCGCAACAAGTTCATACAGTAATACCACAAAAATCTGGAAAGATTTAACTGGACAACATGAAGGTGTAGTAACAGGAGGAACGTGGGGAGCAGATTACTTAAAATTTAATGGTACAAGTGACTGGGTAAATATAGGAGCTATAGATTTTACAACATATGGAAGCATAGAAACAAAAGTAACAATAAATCAAGTACAATCAAGTGAAAGAGATATAATAGGAAACTTTGAAAATGGTGGTATAGGAATATATTTAATGGATGGGTATCCTACATTTGATGCATGGAGTACAGGATCTAATGGATATGTATCAGTAAAATCACCAAATAAAGTCACGGCTGGAACGACGTATACATTTAAGGGAGTTGTCCGGAAATGGAACAATAAAGTTCTATGTAAATAATGCTTTAGTAGGGTCTGCTTCATTTTCTGGACAAATAGGAAAACCAGAAGCAGAAAAGAGTGGAACGGGCAGTGGTTCTTGGGGTGAACCAACTGTAATGGCAATGGGATGTAACCCAAAAGGAAATAGAGCAGATACTGGATGGAGAAATGGATGTTTTACCGCGATGAATTTATACAACTTAAAGATTTATAATCAAACAGGATGTGTAGCAAGCTATGAAGCTAAGAGAAATGTTGGAGCATTAAAAGATTTAACAGGTCATAATGATGGAAATGTAGTAGCAGAAGACTGGACAAATGAATATATACAATTGGACGGAAAAGACGATTGGATAAATTTAGGTAGTATGAGTTTCAGAACAAACCAAGTAACATTGGATTTAACAATGGAATTGGTTACACTACCATCAACGTATAAAACTCTTATGGGAAACCTTGAAGGTGGAGGTGTATCACTAGGACTTACAGAAGACTATAAACCGTATATGCAAATAAATATAGGAGGGTCATACGACAATGCGAAAGCAACAACAGCACTAAAAAAAGGGCAAAAAGTACATTTGCTGGGTTCGTATGATGGAACAACAATAAGATTATTTGTTGATGGCCAACTAGTTGCATCGAAAGTACATGCAGGAACACTAAACCCTGCAACTGGTAATACAGTAATGTCAATAGGAAGCAACCCATCAGGAAACTCTGGTGGAATAGAATTTACCAATATGAAGGTATATACAGCACATGTTTACAACAAGGCATATTGGGATGTATCAGAAAAAGGAGATAACTCAATATTAGCATGGGATGTAAACAGTAATAGTAGTGGTGCCAAAAAGGTATATATAGCAAGTAAAGGAAATATATATGCAAACGCAAATGCAAGTTATATGTTCTCAAATATAGGAGCAGCATCAATTTGTACAGCGACAACAGCACTAACAAATTTAAACTTGCTAAAAACAGCAAATACAACAAATATGTATTCAATGTTTTGGAAAACAGGATATAATGCAATGACAAGCTTAGACTTAGGAACAAGTTTTAGTACAGCAAAAGCAACAAACCTGGAATATATGTTCCAAGAGTGTGGATATAAAGCAATGACGTCATTAAATCTGCGAGGAATAAATACTTCGGCAGCAACAAGTATGTATGCGATGTTTGATGGAACTGGATATACGGCAATGACAAGTTTAAATTTAGGAGCCAATTTTAGCACTGCAAATGTAACTAAAATGACAAGAATGTTTAAAAATTGCGGATATACTAAAATGACAACACTAACATTAGGTTCTAAATTTAATACAGCAAAAGTAACAGAAATGATCAGTATGTTTGAAGGAACAGGATATAAAGTGATGACATCTTTAAATTTGGAAGGCTCATTCGATACAAGCAAAGTAACAAATATGCAGGCAATGTTTAAAAATTGTGGATATACAGCAATGACAACACTAACTTTAGGCTCTAAATTTAATACAGCAAAAGTAACAAATATGCAAGAAATGTTTGCAAATACAGGATATACTAAAATGACAAAATTAGACTTGGGGGATATATTCTATACAACAGCAGCAACAAATATGACATCGATGTTTAATGCAACAGGATATACTGCAATGGGTGAATTAGACTTAGGACCAGCATTTACAAAAATAGCAGGAACATATTCAAATGTATTTACAAATACAGGAAAATCAGGATGTATAATTTATGCACCAGAAGCAATATATCAAAACAAAAATGCATTTAAATTAAATACAAGTTCAGGAACAACAATATCTTATACAAGAGGTTCGCTAAACTTAAGATATAAAACAGAATGGATAGTAGAATCAAAAAATGCAAATACATCAGCAAAAAATGTAACAATACAATTAAGAGGAAGAACAAATAATAATGCAACATCTGTATATAAGAGCAATGTAACAAGTACACTAACAAAAGATAATATAACAGTATACATAAATGGTGCAGAAGCATCAAGTATATCTAAATCATTAGGAACAGTAACAACAAGTAAAAATCCAACAACAGGATATAATGATGTATTAGTAACATTAACACTATCAGGATTTGAACAATCAGCACTACAATCAGGAAAAAACTACAAAGAGTGGAGTGGTGACATATCAATCCAAATAGCACAAGGAACATTGAAAGATTCATATGGAAATAAAAATACAGGACTAAATTCATCAGGAGCAAGAGTAAGAGAATCATTAGCAGGACCATTTGCAGACTTTATCGCACCAAATGTAGCATATAAATTTGCAGAATCTAATATAGATAAAACAAATAAAAGATTCACAATGGTATTTGATATAGTAGATAAATATTATAATGCATCAACATCAAAAACATTAGCAGTAACAGACTTAACTATAAAAATAGATGGAGCAGTTCCTGATTGGAAGAAGGTAACAAGAAATCTTACATCAGCAGACTTATCAAATACAGTAAATGGAGCAAGCAAAGTTGTAGGAAAAAGATACACATTAACATTATCTAATTTACAGCAAAGCACAATAGCGTCTGGTGCAAGTTATAAAGATTATAGTGGTGTTATAACAGTAGTAGTACCAGAAAAAAAGGTATATGATACTTCAGGAAGGTATAATCCAACAACAACAATAACCTCTGGTGTTAATATACCAACAAATAGCGGAACAGGAAAAGTAGTGGACGTTGTAGATCCATTCTGGCAGGTAAGTAATGTAAATATAGACCATAGTAAAAACCAAGTAACAATGACGATAAAAGGTACTGATAAGTACTATAGTGGAAATTCATTAACTAAAGATAAAATAACAGTATTAGTAGATGGAGAAACAGCAACAAGCGTAACAAAGACATTAAGTTCAGCAACCTCAATAACAAAAGGTGTGCAATATACATTAACCTTAACAACATGGCAACAGAGTTCAAAACAGTCAGGAAAATCATACTTAGAGTGGAGTGGTAATACAGTAATAAGAATAGCAGCAGGAACCTTGACAGATTCGAATGGAAACTCGAGCAAACAACAAGACTTCTCGATAGGATTGGTAGACTTTATAAAACCTACAATAACGAAAGTTTCGGCAACTAAAGATGCAGCAAATAAAAAAGAAACAATAGTATTTGATGTAGATGACAAATACATTAATTCAACCATGATAAGTGCTGATAATATAAAAGTTTATATGAATGGTGTAGAAGCAACAAGTATAACTAAAAGTTTATCAAGAACTGTAAAAACTGGAACAGTAAATAAAGTATCAAAAACAGTTGGATACAAATATACACTGGTATTAACAAACTTTGAACAATCAACCTATCAGACAAATAAAGAATATAAAGAGTGGAGTGGTACAGTATCAATAAAAATTGTGGCAAATGCAACAAAAGATACGTCAAACAATGGAAATGTAGATACAACAATAACAGGAGATTTTGTTGACTTTATAAAACCACAATGGAGATTAGTTGGTTCACCTACAATAGACCATACAAATAATAGAGTTGTAATGACAATAAAAGGAACAGATAAATACTTTAAAGCAACCACATTAGCAACAAGCAATATAAAAGTATATGTTGATGGAACAGAAGCAACATCAGTAACAAAGAACTTAAGTGCGGCAACAGATGTAAAAGAAGGAAGTACAAAAGTTGGTGTACAATACACATTAACATTAACAGGTTGGGAACAAAGTTCAAAACAAAATGGAAAAAGTTATTTTGAATGGAGTGGTAATACAGTTGTAAAAATAGCAGCAGGAGTGCTAACAGATACTAGTTCAAATTCAAGTCCAGAAACATCATTTACAATAGGCCAAGTAGACTTTATAAAGCCAAAGATTGAAAAAGTATCATCAAGTAAATCTGGCGGAACAGAAACAATCACATTTAAAGTAATAGATAAATATTTCAATACAAGTGCCAAATTAACAAAAGATGATATAACAGTATTAGTAGACTCTGAAACAGCATCAAGTGTAAGTAAAACATTAAGTAATCCAACAGAAATAAAAGAAACAGTAAATGGAGCAAGTAAAGTAATAGGACATCAATATACAATGACACTAACAAATCTTGAAAAAACAAGGACAACAATTGACAGAAACAGAGAATACAGTGATTGGAGTGGTACAGTTGCCATAAAAGTTGCGGCTGGAAAAGTAAAAGATACATCAAATAATACAAATGCTGAAACAACGATAACAGGAGACTTTTTAGATGTTATAAAACCAAATGTAACATATCAATTTTCTGAGTCTAATATTGATAAGAATGGTAAAAGATTTACAATGGTATTTGATATAACAGACAAATACTATAATGCAAGTACATCAACAACATTGTCAGTTAATGATTTAACAATAAAAATAGATGGAGCAGTTCCAGATTGGAATAAGGTAACAAGAAACCTTACAGTAGCAGACTATTCAAACACAGTATATTACACAAGTAATGGAGCAATAAAACATGAGAGCAAGGTAATAGGAAAAAGATATACTTTAACACTATCAAATTTACAACAAAGTTCAATAGCGGCTAATGCAAGTTATAAAGATTACAGTGGTGTAGTAACAGTAGCAATTCCAGCAAATAAAGTAGCAGATACCACAGGAAATAAAAACAATGCAGTTACAATAACATCAGGTGTTAATATACCAACAAATAGTGGAACAGGAAAAGTAGTAGACGTTGTAGACCCATTTTGGCAAGTAAGTAATGTAAATATAAATCACAGCACCAACCAAGTAACAATGACAATAAAAGGTACTGATAAATATTATAAAGCAAGTACATTAAGCAGAGATAATATAACAGTATTAGTTGATGGAGAAACAGCAACAAGTGTAACAAAGACATTAAGTTCAGCAACATCAATAACAAATGGAGTGCAATATACATTAACATTAACTACTTTGCAGCAAAGTTCAAAACAATCAGGAAAGAGTTATTTAGAATGGAGTGGTAATACAGTAATAAGGATTGCAGCAGGAACCATGACAGATACGAATGGAAACTCAAGTAAACAGCAAGATTTCTCGATAGGACTGGTAGACTTTATAAAACCCGTAATAGAAAAAGTATCATCAACAAAAGGAACAAATAATGAAACAATAGTATTTGATGTAAATGACAAATATATAAGCACAAAATTATCAGCGGCAAATATTACTACATTAATAAATGGAGAAGTAGCAGATGTAAAAACAACAATAACATCAATTTCTGATATAAAAGGAACAGGAAAATTTAGTGCAAAAACAGTAGGGCACAGATATACAGTAGTGGTATCTAATTTCAACAAAGGTAGAAAAAATGGCAGAAAATACAGTGATTGGAGTGGAACAGTATCATTAAGAATTGCGGCAGATGCAGTACAAGATACATCACAAAACAAAAATAATGCAACCACAATAACAGGAGATTTCGTAGATTTTATAAAGCCAGAAATCACATATGTATATTCAAGTGGAAATATAGACCATACAAATAAAACCTTAACAGTAGACTTTACAGTAGCAGATAGATATTTTAGTACTTCAACATTAACATCAAATGCGGCTAATGTAACTGTAAAATTGATTGATAAAAATATTAATATATCAGGTTTAACAAAAACTATAACAAAATTATCTGATTATTCAGACGGTTCAAGAGGAAAAGTTGGAGAAAATTATAGATTAACGATAGGAAATATTCAAAGAACAACTGAGACAGATGGATTAAGAGATTACAGTGGACCAATGAGCATAACATTTCCAGCAAATATGGTAAAAGATACTTCTGGAAATGCAAATGATGCTAAAACAATAACAATAGGGGTAAATGACCCAGGTACAGGAAGTCAACAAGTAGTTGATGTTGTATCACCAGTATGGTCAGTAGCAAGTGCAGATGTAAATACAGGAATTGTAAAAATAAGAGTAAAAGACAAATACTTATTAAAAACAGGAACAGCGAATACTGCACTACAACTAACAACAAGTGAAATAGCAGTACTTGTAAATGGAACTGAATCAACTCAAGTAACAAAAACAATTACATCAGGCCCAACATTAGTAGCCTCAGGCTCAAATGGATATGATACAACATATGAGTATACAATTAAGATAGGAAACATAGCACAGACAACAACAAATTATATAGAATTTACACCAAAAGAAACTGTAGTTGGTGGAAAAGCAAAATACAGAGATGAAAATGGAGGAAATATTACATTAAGAATAAAAGCAGGAGCAGTACAAGATGCATTTACAAATACAAATGCACAGCAAGATTTGTATGTGGGAAATGTAGACAACACAGGTCCAGAAGTATATGACATCCAAAAAACAATTGCAGCAAATGGAGACGAAACCTTTGTATTCAATATAACAGATAAAAACTATGATTCATCAAAAGTAGTTGCTTTAAATGAATTAAATATTACAATAGATGGAGCACAATTCAGTAGTGCTGTACAAAAGAATCTAACATTTCAAACACTTACAGATAGTGCAACAAATAAAGTTTTAGGACATCAATATACATTAAAATTAACAAATATGAAAGAATCTACTTCATCATTTGCAAGTGCAGTAACAGCAACAACTAATAGAAGAGTTTATAGAGAATACAGTGGTACAATAAGAATTGTAATAAATTCAAATGCAGCAAGAGACTTAAAAGGAAATACATTAAATACAGCAACAACAACGATAACAAGCTTTAATGATAAATTAGCACCAGAAGTAGTATATATATGGTCAAACTCAGTAATAAATAAGAATTCCAAAACATTTACAATGATATTTGATATAACAGATAAATACTATTCTTCTGCAAGCTTAGCAATCGGAGATTTAACAATAAAAATAGGTGGAAAGACACCAAATTGGAGTTCAAACGAAGTAGGACGTTCACTAAGTGTATCAGATATTCCAAATGCAGCAGGAAAAGGTAAGAGATATACATTAACATTATCAAATCTACAAAAACTACAAATAAAGAGTGGAGATAAGTATTTAGATTATAGTGGTGTTGTAACAGTAGCAATACCAGCAAATAAAGTAAAAGATACTTCAGGACAAGGAAATGTGGCAACAACCTTAACTTCTGGAATAACAATTCCAGGTGGAACAGGTTCACAAGAAGTTGTGGATGTTGTAGAGCCATATGTTCAAAAAATGAGTAGCACAGTAAATGCACCAGCTAAAACAGCATCAATAACAGTAAGAATATCAGATAGATATTTTAATAAGAGTACATTGACAAAAGATACAATAAAAGTTTATATAAATGGAACTGAAAATGCATCAGTAAAAACAGGATGGTCAACATCTGAAGAAACTGAATCAAGAACTGAAAAAGGCACAACTTCAACAGTTCATGTTGCAACAAATTATACTTTAAATATTTCAGGCTTTGATTCTAATATTAATCAGATTAAAGTTGTAGTTCCAGCAAATGTAGTAAAAGATACTTCTGAAAATGGAAATAAACAGACTGAGTATATTATTTATAATGTGTTGAGAAAGCAGGATGATAAGGGAAATGATGATGCAGCACCATTCTTTGGAAATACAACTGTACCAAGAGAAGATATCGATAATGTAACATTTGTATCTAGTGCAGCTGGAAAAAATTCAACAGCATGGGATGTTTCAGCACAAGGTGATAGCTCTATACTTGCATGGTATACTAAAAATTCAAATGGAACATTTAAAGTTTATGTGGGTAGCGATTATGAGATATTTGGTAACACCGATTCAAGTTACTTGTTTAGAAGTGTCGGATTATCAGAAAATTGTACATCAACAGAAACTATTACGAATATCAATTTGTTAAATGTAAGCAGTGTAACAAATATGTTTCGTATGTTTGAATTGACTGGAAACCAGGCAATGACAAAGTTAGATTTAGGAGATAACTTTAATACAAGTAATGTAACAAATATGTTTGGAATGTTTTCAGGAACAGGCCAAAAAGCTATGACAACTTTAAATTTAGGCTCAAATTTTAATACTTCACGAGTAACTGAAATGGGGTATATGTTTAGCCTTACAGGGATTCAAAAAATGACAAGTTTGGATTTAGAAAATAATTTTGATACAAGTAATGTCACTAATATGGGATACATGTTCAATGCAACTGGATGGAATTTAATGACAAGTTTAAATTTAGGTAATAAGTTTAATACAAGTAAAGTAATGTATATGCCATATATGTTTATGAATTGTGGGCATAATGTAATGACAAGGTTAGACTTAGGAAGTAATTTTGATACAAGTAATGTAACAAATATGACAAGTATGTTCCAAGGATGTGGATATACAGCAATGACAAGCTTAAACTTAGGAACAAAATTTGATACAAGTAATGTAATCTATATGAGATATATGTTTAGCGGATGTGGATACAGTGAAATGACAAACCTTAATTTAGAAAACAAATTTGATACAAGTAATGTAATTGATATGGAAAGTATGTTCTGTGCAACAGGATTTTCAAAATTAACAAATCTAGATTTAGGAAGTAAATTTAATACAATCAAAGTAACTAATATGAGACAAATGTTTTGTGCAACAGGAAGATTTGCTTTGAAAAATTTAAACTTAGGAGAAAATTTTGACACAAGTAATGTAACAAATATGAATTCAATGTTTTATGCTTGTGGGGCAGATTCGCTAACTAGCTTGTATTTAGGAGACAAATTTTATACAAAAAATGTAAAAGACATGTATAGAATGTTTACAAATCTTAGACAAATGATAAGTCTTGATTTAGGACCTGCATTTACAATAATCCCTGACAATTATGTTACAGATGAATGGACAGATGTTGATGGTGAAAAAATAACAGCACATTATGCATATGAAAAGATGTTTGAAAACAATAGAACACAAAACAATTTAACAATCCACGCCCCAGAATCAATCTTCCAAGACAAAAACAACTTCAAGTTAAATACAAGTGCGACAGCAGGAACAATAAACTACACAAGCGGAACAATAAACGCAAGATATAGAACAGAATGGAAAAAAGAATCAGTAACAGTAGACGAAACAAACAAAAAAGTAATGATAACATTAAGAGGAAGAACAAACCCAGAAGCAGGAACAACATATGTAAGTAAATTAACAAGTTCATTAGCAACAGGAAATATAAAAGTATATATAAATGGAACAGAAGTAACAAGTATAAACAAAACATTAGATGATGCAAAATATGATAAAGATAATCCAAATGATGTATTGCAAACTTTAACATTATCAAACATAGAGCAAGGAAGAGTAACAGGAAAGGAATATAAAGAATACAGTGGAAATATTTCATTAGAAATTGCACAAGGAAACCTAACAGACAAATATGGAAACAAAAACATGGCAGTAACATCTGCGGGAGCAAGAACAGGCAACACAGTAGCAGATGGTACAGTACAGAAAAACACATCGAATACAATGTTTGCGGATATGACAAAACCAGAATTCACATATGTATATGCAGATTCTGATATCAATCATACAACTAAAACATTAACAGCAGTATTCAAAGTAGCAGATAAATACAGAGCAAGTACAGCATTTACTAAAAAATCTGATGGAACATATGATGCAAGCTCAATTACAGTAGGAATAGACAGTTATGATAAAACAGCACTAAACAATGCAATTAGTAAAAAATTAACATTAGAAGGTGAAACAACAGAAGAAATAAGCGGGCAAAATAGAGTAACAGTCCAGACATATAAATTAGTAATTGGAAACTTGGAACAAAAAGGACAAGGAGGATTAAGTGATGGTTATACTTATAGTGGAATCTTAACATTAGGATTCCCAGAAGGAACAATCACAGATACATCAGGCCACAAGAGTCCAGCAACTACAATAACAATAGGTAAAAATGAACCAGGAGGAACAGGTACAGGAAAGCCAGTAGACGTAGTAGATCCTGTATGGTCAGTTGCAAGTGCAAACACAGATACAGGAGTTGTAAAACTAAGAGTAAAAGACAAATATTTAACTAAGTCTACAAGCAAATTTAACCTAGTTAAAGATAGTATCAAAATAATAGTAAATGGTGTAGAATCAACAGCAATAGTAAAAACACTAGAAGGTCCAACAACAATTATAGATGGTCAAGAATATGAATATACATTAACACTATCAAATATAGCACCATCAGGAGGAGGATATACAGAATTTACGCCATTAGAAACAATTGTAGGAGGTACTGCAAAATATAGAAATGACAATGGTGGTTCAATTACAATAAGAATTCCGGCAGGAGCAGTAACAGATGCAAATGGAAATAAAACAAAACAACAAGACTTAAATGTAGGAAATATGGATTTAACTGAGCCAGAAGTTTATTTTGTACAGAAAAATAGAGATTTAGCTAATAATCAAGAAACAATTATATTTAATGTAACAGATAAAAACTATGATTCAACTAAATTAATTGCAGCAAATGAATTAACAACATGGGTAGATGGAACTCAAATGGATAGCAAGCTAACAAAGTCTATTTCTAGCAAAACAATCAGTACAAGAATTGATGGATCAACAAGAGTAGTTGGACATCAATATACATTGGTATTAAAAGGCTTTGCAGAGAGTGATTCTGCATTTGCAAGTTCAGGAAGAGTATATAGAGAATATAGCGGTAACCTACAAGTTAAGATTAATAAAGACGCAGCAAGAGATAAGAGAGGAAATACGCTAAATTCTTCAACAACAACAATAGCACAATTTACAGATGTTGTTAGACCAGATATAAAAGCAAAATGGTCAGATGCAGTTATAAACAAAAATAACAAAACATTTACAATGATATTTGATGTAACAGATAAATATTATTCAACTTCAACTCTAGCAATTGAAGATTTAACAATAAAAATAGGTGGAAAGACACCAGATTGGAGTTCAAATGAAGTTGGACGCTCATTAAGTGTATCAGATATTCCAGGTGGAGTAGGAAATGGTAAGAGATATACATTAACATTATCAAATCTACAAGCATTACAGATAAAAAGTGGAGATAAGTATTTAGACTACAGTGGTGTTGTAACAGTAGTTGTACCAGCAGGAAGAGTAAAAGACACAACAGGAAACACAAACTTGGCAACAACAATTACTTCTGGAATAACAATTCCAGGTGGAACTGGTTCAGCGAAAGAAGTAGATGTTGTAGAGCCATATGTTCAAAAAATGAGCAGTACAGTAAATGCAGTAGCAAAAACAGCCTCAATAACAGTAAGAATATCAGATAGATATTTTAATAAGAGTACATTGACAAAAGATACAATAAAAGTTTATATAAATGGAACCGAAAACACAGCAGTAAAAACAGGATGGTCAACATCAGAAGAAACTGAGACAAGAACAGAAAAAGGCACAACTTCAACAGTTCATGTTGCAACAAATTATACTTTGAACATGTCAGGCTTTGCTTCTAATATTAATCAGATTAAAGTTGTAGTTCCAGCAAATGTAGTAAAAGATACTTCTGAAAATGGAAATAAACAGACAGAGTATATTATTTATAATGTGTTAAAAAATGTAGAGAATGAATCTGAAGAAACAACAGAATCAAGCTATGATAGTATATTCTTTGGAAATTCTAATGTAAAAAGGAAAAATATTAATAATATAACATTTGTATCAAGTACATCAGGGCGAAATAGTACAGCATGGGATGTATCAGCACAAGGAGACAATTCAATAATCGCATGGTATACAACGTCAAATGGAAGTTATAATGTTTATATTGGTAGTGACTATGAGATGTTTGGAAATATAAATTCAAAGAGGTTGTTTCAATATGTAGGGGAAGATAGTGTATGTACAGCAACTAAAACTATTACTAATTTGAATTTGTTGAATGTAAGTAATGTAACTAATATGGAGTCTATGTTTAGACACACTGGATTAAATGCAATGACAGAATTAGATTTAGGAGATAACTTTGATACAAGGAATGTAACGAATATGGTAGCAATGTTTGGTGAAACTGGATATAACTCTATGGTAACATTAAACTTAGGTAATAAATTTGACACATCTAATGTTACAGAAATGAGTTGGATGTTCTCTGAAACTGGATTTAAAGCTATGACAAAATTAGATTTAGGAAGTAATTTTGACACAAGTAATGTAATTTCTATGTATAATATGTTTAGAGGAACGGGATATACAGCAATGACAACATTAAATCTAGGAAGCAAGTTTAACACAAGTAAAGTTACCAATATGCAAGCAATGTTTTATGATACGGGCTTTACAGCAATGACAAGCTTAGATTTAGGAGATAAATTTGATACAAGCAAAGTAACTGACATGTCATATATGTTTAAGAGTACAGGATATACAGCAATGACAAGCCTAGATTTAGGAGATAATTTTGATACAAGCAACGTAACCAATACGGAAAGAATGTTCAGTGAATGTGGGGCTAGAGCTTTAGGATCAATCGACTTAGGAACAAAGTTTGATACAAGCAATGTAACTAATATGAACTGTATGTTTGCAAGTTTAGGAATGGACAAATTAAGTAAATTTAGTTTAGGCGATAAATTTGATACAAGTAAAGTAACAGATATGAGATGGATGTTTAGTGAACTAGGTAAAAATTCATTAGAAACTTTAGATTTAGGAAATAAATTTGATACCTCAAATGTAACAACTATGCAAGGAATGTTTAACATGACTGGAATGAAAAACATGAAAAGCCTAGATTTGGGAGATAAGTTTGATACATCTAAAGTAACAGATATGTCTTGGATGTTTTGCCAAACTGGACAAAATTCAATGACAAGTTTAGATTTAGGACCAGCATTTACTAAAATACCAAGTGGAGATACACAACTTTTTGATAATCCAGAGATATATAAAGCATACTATCTAATGTTTAGTAACACTGGAAAATCAGGATGTGTAATCCACGCCCCAGAATCAATCTTCCAAGACAAAAATAACTTTAAACTAAATGCAAGTGCAACAACAGGAACAGTAAACTACACAAGAGGAACAATAAATCCAAAATACAGAACAGAATGGAAAAAAGAAAAAGTAGTACTAGACCAAGCAAATGACAATATCAAAATAACACTAAGAGGAACAACAAACACATCAGTAGCAGAAAATGAATATATCAGTGATGTAACAAGTTCATTAGCACTAAACAAAATAAAAGTTCTAATAGATGGAACAGATATAACAAGTACAGTGCTAAATGCACAAGGAATAGGAAATGCAACACAAACAACAGAAAACTCAAGAACAGGAGCAAAAGATGTATTACAAACAATTACACTAACAAACTTTGCAAAAGCAGCTAAAAGATTAAACGGAAAGAAATACAAAGAATGGAGTGGTAATATAACAATAGAAATTGCTCAAGGAACATTGTCAGAAAAATACGGAAACAAAAATATGTTAGTTGCAACAGGCGGAACAAGAACAGTAAGTACAGTCAAAGAAACTAATAAAGTAAGCAAAAATACAGCTAACACAATGTTTACTGATTATATCAAACCAGAATTCACATATAGCTCAATAACAGATACAAATATAGTACATGGAACAGGTAGAAAAGTTGAAATAATGTTTGATGTAACAGATAAATATTTTGAAAGTACAACATTATCAAATTTAAATGCAAGTCAAATAACAATAGGAATAGACGACTATGATGAAACAGAGTTAAATAAAGCTATCACAAAGAAACTAGAAAAAGTAGGAACAATTACAGACACAGTAAATGGAGTATCAAATGTCACAGTTGGTGAAAGATATAAATTAACAATAACTGGTCTAGAGCAACAAAATGAAAAAGGACTAAGTGATGGATATACATACAGTGGATACATGAGTCTGAAATTTGCAAAAGGAACAATCAAAGATAAATCAGGAAACTTAAGTGATGCAACAACAATCACAATAGGCAAAAATGAACCAGGAGGTTCAGACACAGATAAAACTGTTGTAGATATAGTTGATCCAGTATGGACATTAGGTGATGTTGATACAAATGATGGAACAATCAAACTAAAAGTAAAAGACAAATTCTTGATAAAAGATAGGAGCAAATTTGAATTAACAACAGATAAAATCACAATATATGCAGATGATGTAGTTTCTACAGAAATAGAGAAACAAATATCAGGTCCAGTAGAGATAAGAGCAAATGAAGAATATGAATACACCCTAACATTACTAAATATAAAACCAGACGGAGATGAATATGAGGAATTTACACCAAAAAATCCAATTGTTGGAGGAACTGCAAAATATAAAAAAGAAAATGGTGGAGACATTAAGATAAAAATTGCAGCAGGAGCAGTAACAGATGCATATGGAAATAAAACAAAAGAACAGATAATAGACCCAGGAAACATTGATGGAACAGGTCCAGAGGTATATGACATCCAGAAGACAAAAGATGCAACAAACAATAAAGAGACATTCGTCTTCAACGTAACAGACAAAAACTATGATTCAACAGACCTAGTAACAATTGATGAATTAACTGTTTGGCTAGATGGAAAACAAGTTGATATTGATGATGAAATAACTAAGAAGTTCATTACAAATCCAGTTGCAAAAATAGGTACACCAGTTGAAATTATAACAACTGTAAATGGCCAAGAAAGAGTTGTAGGACATCAATATACTCTAGAAATAGGAAGTATTGTTGAGACTAATGCAGAATTTGTAGCGTCAAACCGCAAATATAGAGAACTAAGTGGAACTCTAGAAATTAAAATTGCAACAGATGCTGCAAAAGACAAGAAAGGAAACAAGATAAATCCAGATACTGCAACAATTACAGACTTTAATGATATGATAAAACCAGAAGTAATTTACAAATATGCAACATCAAATATAGACAAAACAAACAAGATATTCAAGATGGAATTTGATTTAGTTGATAAATATTGTAAAACAATAAACAATATTGCTGTAACAGATTTAACAATCCAAATTGATGGAAAAGTTCCAGATTGGACAAAAGTTACTAGAAATCTTGAGGTTTCGGACATTAAAGAACCAGTAAATGGAACAAATAAACTTATTGGAAGACATTACACATTAACACTATCAAACTTAGAACAACTTCAAGTTAAATCTGGCGATAATTACCTAGATTATAGTGGTGTAATTACAGTGGCAATTCCAGCTAATAAGATGCAAGATACAACAGGTAACCAAAATGTAACAACAACAATTACATCAGGTGTAAGCATTCCAGCAGGAACAGGCTCAGATACAATAGTTGATGTGGTTGACCCATTAATCGAAAAGATTAGTTCAACTGTTGATGCACCAACTAAAACAGCAACACTAAACTTCAAAGTTACAGATAAATATTTTGCGTCAAGTGATTTAGCAAATGGTAATATTGAAATTTTGGTAGACGGAGCTAAAAATACAACAGTTGCCGCAAACAACGCTTTAACTGTAGTTAAGAATTTAACAGAGCCAAGAATTGTTGACGGAAAGACTGTTCAAGTTCAATATGGTATAGAGTATTCATTAAAGATTTCAGGCTTCGACGCTAATGCTAACCAAATTAAGATTAGATTCCCTGCAAATCTTGTTAAGGATAAAGCTGTTGAAGGCAAACAAAATGGAAATAAACAGACTGATATTATGATTTATAATGTGCTAAGGAGTGCAGCAACTGAGACAGAGGTTACAAACCCATTCTTAGGCAATACAAAAGTTCTAAGACAAAATGTTGATAATGTAACTTTCATGAGCAATATTCCAGATAGTGTTATGGACAAAACAAAAAATACTTTCAAGAATACTAATGCTTGGGATGTTTCAGCTATGCAAGATAAGTCTATAATTGCTTGGTATAATTCTAATGAGGTTAAAAATGGTACTTATAAGGTTTATATCGGTAGTGATACAGAAATCTTTGGAAATACAGATTCAACTAACTTATTTAGAAATGTAGGACATTCTGATAAGAGTACATCAACTGAAACAATTACTAATATTAGTTTATTGAATACAGGCAGTGTTACAAATATGAGTTGGATGTTTGGATTTACAGGATATAATAAGATGACTAAGTTAGAGTTAGGTGATAACTTTGATACAAAAAATGTAACAAATATGGAGGCTATGTTTGGAGAGACAGGACGTATTGCAATGACAAAGCTTGATTTGGGAACTAAGTTTAATACAAGCAATGTAACGAATATGGGGGCAATGTTCTCTAATGCAGGTATGCAAGCAATGACAACATTTAATTTGGGCTCAAACTTTAATACAGGAAAAGTGTTATATATGCAATATATGTTTAATTGTACTGGATATGAAAAATTGATTACTCTAAACTTAGGAAGCAATTTTGATACAAGTAATGTAACTAACATGTATAAAATGTTCTACAAAACAGGATACAAAGTAATGACAAGTCTAGACCTAGGAAGTAAATTCAACACAAGTAAAGTAACAGACATGTCAAGTATGTTCGAAGGAACAGGATATACAGCAATGGCAACTTTGAACTTAGGAGCAAACTTTGACACAAGTAAAGTAACTAATATGTCAAACATGTTTAATTCAACAGGATATGCAAAAATGGCATCATTAGACTTAAAAGCTAAATTCAACACAAGTAAAGTAACAAACATGTCAGGAATGTTCGCATCAACAGGACATGAATTGATGACAACTTTAGACTTAGGAGCAAACTTTAACACAAGTGCAGTAACAGACATGTCAAGCATGTTTGAAGCAACTGGATATAAGAAAATGACAACACTAAATCTAAGAGAGAAATTCAATACAAACAAAGTAACAAACATGTCAAAAATGTTCAAAAATGTAGGCTTTACAGCCATGACAAGCCTAGACTTAGGAAATACATTCTATACAACAGTTGCAACAGATACAAGCGAAATGTTTAACAACACAGGAGCAACAGCGATGACAATACTAGACTTAGGTCCAGCATTTGACAGAATACCAGATACAAACACAGACATGTTTAAGAACACAGGAACAGCAGCACTTGTAGTATATGCACCAGAGTCAATTTACTCAAATGTAACAACATTTATAGCTAATAGAACAAGAAACTAATAGCAAAAATCAAAGAAGCGAGACGCACTAAGCGCCTCGTTTTTTTTGCACCGATTATCTCGCTTTTTTTTCGTGCATTGCACCGATTATTTCGCTTTTTTTCTGTGCATTGCACCGAAAAAAAGCGATCTCGCGTGTGCAAAAAATCCAAAACAGCTCTTGCCAAATAGATTAAAATGTGTTAAAGTATAAGTGTGCATAATTTAAAGTACAGAGACAACTTAGTAAAAACAGAAATAAATTTTTGATTTTATTCAATAGTTTAATTCACATGAAAAAATCAGTATTTAGAAAATATTATAAAGAACGGAGAGTGATGCCTATGCGCCTTTATTAAACATGCTTTAAATAAAAATACTTAGAAAAAATAGCATAAATGATTGATAAAAACACTAAAAAACGATATAATGAAAGGAGCGATAGGATGAGTTTTAGAATAGAAATAAATCCAGAACTAAAGATGAAAAGCGATATAATGTTTAAAGCATTTTATGGCAGAAAAGAAAATGAGGAATTTTTACAAGATTTTCTAGAAGCTGTGTTAGAAGAAAAAATAAAAATAAAAAAAGTAATGCATGATGTAAGGTTGGAACAATTGGCAAAGGAACAAAAATTTGGAATACTAGACTTGGGAGTAGAACTAGAAGATGGAGAATTTATAAATGTAGAAATACAAATAAAAAACTATAAAAATATAGAGAAAAGAACAACATTTTATGCATGCAAAAAATTAATAGAACAATTAGGACCAGGAGAAGATTATAGACAATTAAAACCAACAATAATAATAGCAATATTAGATTATTCATTTATAAAATTACCTGAATATATTACAGAAACAGTAAGAGTAGTAAAAGAACATAGAGAATATGAGATAAATAATGATGTAAAATATTATTATATAGAATTAGAAAAATTTAGAAACCAAAATCCAGATATGACAAAACGAATAAACCAATGGAGCGCGTTTCTGGACATGGAGAGGGGGGACTTGTTAGAAATGGCATGTAAGGAAAATGATAAAGTAAAAAGAGCAGTTGAGAACTATGAAGTTTTAACAGGGGATGAAGAAGTTAAAAGATTGGCAGAAATTAGACTAATGTCAAAACTAGAAGAACGTTCAGCACTTGATTGTGCAAGAGAAGAGGGGATTGAAGAAGGCAAAAGAAAAGGGAGAGAGGAAGGTAAAAGAGAGGGAATCAAAGAGGTAGCAAAAGCATTAAAAGAAAGAAAAGAGCCAATAGAGAAAATAGCAGAAATAACAGGATTAAGCAAGGAAGAAATAGAAAAAATATAAATAAAATTTAAGTAAGTTTGAATTTGACAAATTCAAACTTATTTTTTTTTGCACCGATTATCTCGCTTTTTTTTCGTGCATTGCACCGAAAAAAAGCGATCTCGCGTGTGCAAAAATGCACCGAAAAAAAGCGATCTCACGTGTGTCGCGTGTGCAAAAAATGCCATAAATTTCTTTGAAAAAAATGCTGAAAAACGTTGAAAAAAAGAGGACATTATGATATAAAATAGGTAGAGATATAAGATAGAGGATTTGAGTCAAAAAACGGAGGAAAAGAATGTTAAAAAAGAGAAAAAAAGTAAAGATTATAATGACGATAATAGCACTAATATTGGCGTTAGGTCTTTTTATAAATTGTCAGAAAATAGATATAAATAAAGAAACATATGCACCAACGATGAACTTGGCAACAGCGGAAGAAATCAGATTAGCAGCGACGACAATAGGACTAGAACATGGAACAATAAATCCGATATATAGGCCAAAATGGGAAAAAATATCAAGTTCAATAGACACAACAAAAAAGACGTTAACAGTAAAGGTAAAAGGATACGCATATGAAAATCAGACATTAAATGCAAATGCCAAGATAGATTATGCAAGTGATGTAGAGAGTACATTAAGTTCAGAAAATATTACGGTATTTTTTGACGGAGTAAAAGTTACGAGCAAGACGAATCCAAAGATAACGGTTGCAAATAAAACAGTTACTCACAATGCTGTATCAAACAAAGATGAAGTAACATATGATATAATATTGGCGAATTTGGAAGAAACGGCAAGACAAGCAGGAAAACAATATAAAGAGTGGTCAGGAAACATAGCATTAAAAATTGTAGGTAGAGGGGAGAGCGAAACTACTTACAATGCAAATGTTTTAACAGACCAATATAAAAATCAAAACATGATGGAATTAGACGGCAAAGATTCATCTTGGATAGATGTTAAGATTGAGGATGCAAAAACAGATAAAAATGCTTCAGGTACGATGTTCGCAGATTACATTAAGCCTGAATTTACATATGTATATTCAAATGGAAACATAAATTTAACGAATAAAACACTAACAGTAGATTTTTCAGTAGTCGACAAATATTTTTCAAGTACAACATTAAGTGCACAAAATGCAGCTGATGCGATAAAGGTAAGTTTGACAGATACAAACCCAGCAAGTCAAATACCAGATGAGAAGATAACTAAAGAATTAACCAAAGTAAGTGATGTAACAGAAAATAGAGATGGAGTAGACGTAAAAATAGGAGAAAAATACAGATTGGTAATAAAAGGTTTGCAACAGCAGACAGCAGATGGAAAATATAGAGATTATAGTGGACCAATGAGCATATCTATTCCAGCAGGAGTTGCAACAGATAAATCTGGAAATAAAAGTATAGCAACAACATTTTCAATAGGAGTAAACGAGCCTGGTGGTTCAAGTGATGACCAAAAAATAGTTGATGTGGTTGACCCATTATGGAAAACAGAAAATATTAATATAGATCACACAAATAAAGTGGTAACATTAGATTTAGTTGGAACTGATAAATATTATGCAAGCAACAGTCTAACAACAAATAGTATCAAGGTAATAATAGATGATGAAGAAGTTACTACAACAGCAAATGTAAAAAAATCTTTAAGTGCAGCAACACCATTAGAAGAAACTAGAAATGGTACAAGTGTACAATATGGTGTTAGATATACATTAACATTATCAGATTGGGAAGAAGCCACAAAACAAACAGGAAAACAATTCTTTGAATGGAGTGGTACAACTAAAATTCAAGTAGCAGCTGGAACAATCACTGACCAATATACCAACAAGAGTCAAAAGCAAGAATTTACACTAGGACATGTAGACTTTATAAAACCGAAAATCGAAAAAGTATCTTTTGCAAAAGATTCAACAGCAAAAACAGAAACGATAATATTTAATGTAATAGACAAATACTTAGATGTAAGTGACAAAGTAACAACAGATGAAATATCAGTATATGTAGATGGTGAGCTAGTACCAAGTTCACAAATAACTAGAACATTGACAAAAATATCAGATTTAACAGGAACTGTTAATGAAACAACAAAAGTAATTGGACATCAATACAAATTAGTGCTTTCAAATTTTGAACAAAAAAGAACAGCAATAAATTACAATAGAGAATATTCAGATTGGAGCGGTAATGTTAAAATAAAAATTGAAGTAAAAATGAAGCAACAGAAATTAAAGCAGATGATAGTGATGCTAAAAAAGATTTTGTGGATTTTGTAAAGCCAAATGCAACATACCAATATTCTGAATCAGATATCAATTATGATGGTAAGACATTTACAATGGTGTTTGATGTGACTGATAAATTCTATAGTTCAGGAACACTTTCAATAGATGACTTAGACATAAAAATTGATGGAGAAACACCAAACTGGGATTCAACAGGTATTCATGGAGTAGTTAAAGAACTTTCAGTTACAGATAGGAGCAATTCTATAAGTGTCACTGAAAATGGAGTAGTAAAAGCTGTAACAAAAGTTATAGGTAAACGATATACATTGAAATTATCACATTTAGAGCAATTGGAAAAATTACAAGGAAAAGACACGATGGATTACAGTGGTGTAATTACAGTAGCAGTTGCCAAAGATAAATTTGCAGATACATCAGGAAATAAGAATAATGCATTTACAATTACTTCTGGAATTAATATTGCAGGAGAAAAATTAGGTACTGATGGAAAAGTAGTCGATGTAGTAGACCCAATCTGGGAAAAAGTAAGTTCATCAGCAAGTGCGGCAGAACAAACTGCAACAATAACTGTTAAAGGTACTGATAAATATTTTAAAGCAAGCAGTTTGAATGCAAACTTAATAAAAGTTTTTGTAGATGGAAAAGAAGTTACAACAGGTATTACTAAAACTGTTGGAACAAGTTCACCAGCATATGGTTCAGATAAGACGACAAGAATAGGTGACCAATATACGATTACAATTAGTGGTTCAGGACTTACTAAAAATGCTAAACAGATAAAAATTCAAATTCAACCAAATGCAATTACAGATACATCAAACAACACAAACAAAGCAACAGATTTATTACTATATAATACATTGGTAAATACAAGTTCAGAACCGGCGGCAAATAGTGGATTTTTAGGAAGCAAAAATAGTGAAAATACTAATGTTAGCAAGATAGAAAGACAGAACATTGAAAATGTAACATTTATGGATAATATACCATCATCAGTTTATGACAAGTCGGCTAAAGCTTATGTTGATACAACTGCATGGGATGTTTCAGCACAACAGGATAAATCAATACTAGCTTGGTATACAACTAATGCAAAAGGAACTTTAAAAGTTTATATTGGTAGTGATGATGAGATATTTGGAAATTATGATTCAAGCCTTTTATTTGCATATATAGGATATTCAGAAGAAGACAAATTTACCGCAACTGAAACAATTTCAAATATCGGATTACTAAATGTTAGCAGTGTAACCAATATGAGTTATATGTTTAGACAAACTGGATATAATGCTATGACTAAACTAGACTTAGGAGATAATTTTGACACAAGTAATGTAACAAATATGACGGCTATGTTTAGATATACAGGAAATAGCAAAATGCTTACATTTAACTTAGGAAGTAAATTTAATACAAGCAAAGTTACAGATATGCACGAAATGTTTGTTGGTACAGGATATCATACAATGGAACAGTTAGACTTGGGAGACAAATTTGACACAAGCAATGTAACTGATATGAGTAGTATGTTTTATGGAACAGGACGTTATCAAATGACAAGTTTAAACTTAGGTGATAAATTTGATACAAGTAATGTAACAAATATGAATGAAATGTTTATATACTGCGGAGGAAATGCAATGACTCAATTAAATTTAGGAACTAAATTTGATACAAGCAAAGTAACTACGATGGCATCTATGTTTGGAGCGACTGGTTCGATGGCAATGACAAGTTTGGATTTAGGAGACAAATTTGATACGAGTAATGTAGAGAATATGACTTGGATGTTCAGTGATTGTGGTAGAGAAGCGATGACAACTTTAAATTTGGGAAATAAATTTAATACAAGTAAAGTAAAAAGTATGCTGGGAATGTTTAATAGAACAGGAAATAGGCAAATGACCAAATTAGATTTAGGTGATTTATTCTATACAACAAACGTAGAAGATATGGCTATAATGTTTAGAGAAACAGGTGGTTATCAAATGACAGAACTAGATTTAGGACCAGCATTTACAAATATACCAAATGCAACTATTACTGGAGGCATACCAGAAGAAAACATTGGAAATACACATTCTGCAAATTATAAAATATTTGATTTAACAGGAAAATCAGGCTGTGTAATCCACGCCCCAGAATCAATCTTCCAAGACAAAAACAACTTCAAGTTAAATACAGATGCAACAACATCAGCAATAAATTATACAAGAGGAACAATAAATCCAAAATACAGAACAGAATGGATAAAACAATCATCAAAAATAAATATAGACACAAATAATCTAAGCAATAGTAATATAAAAGTAACATTACGAGGAAGAACAAATGCAGAAGCAGGAAAAGACTTCACAAGTGATGTAGAAAGTTCATTAAGTAATGAAAAAATAAATGACCAAATAAAAGTATACATAGATGGAGAAGAAGCAACAAGTATAACAAAACAAGTTGCAACTGCAACAGAAGCAACAAATGAAACAACAGGGGCAAAAGACGTAGTACAAGTACTAACACTATCAAACTTTGAAGAAGCATTAAGACAAAAAGGAAAGAACTACAAAGAATGGAGTGGTAACATTTCATTAAAAATTGCAAAAAAGACATTAAAAGACACAACATATCAAAACCAAAACTTACAAGCAATAGACACATCTGGAACAATGGAAGATATTATATTAAAAGGAACTGGAACAGAAAGTACAAACAATAAAACAAGCACAACAACAATGTTTACAGACTATATAAGACCAGAATTTACATATGAAGCGGCAAATACTATAATAGACCAAGGAAAGAAAAATGTAACAGTAGTATTTGATATAACAGATAAATATTTCCAAAGTTCAAAAATAGATTTAACAACAATGACAATAAAAGTTGATGGACAAGAACCTGATTGGACTAAAGTAACAAGAACATTTAAGAAAAAGCAAATTGCAGCAGATGTTACAGAAGGAAATATAATATATAGAGCAAATGGAGATATTTACACAACAGTAAATGGAAAACAAGTAAAAATCGGTGAAAGATATGAACTTATAGTAAATGGACTAGAAACCAAAAATGGTGAAGGTTATAGTGGTCCTATGACAATAACCTTCCCTGCTGGTGAATTAAATACAGATGGAACAATAAAAAAAGGAATCGTGGACAAGAGTGGTAACTTGAGTTTGGCAAAAACAATTACAATAGGTATAGATGACCCTGAAAACCACGAAGATCATAAAGACCCAGATATAGTCGATGTTGTAAACCCAGTATGGACATATGGAACAAGTAGCATAAACAGAATAAGAGATGGAGAAACAGCAGACACAGTCGAATTAACAATAATCGGTAGTGATAAATACTATAAATCTAATTCACTAACAAAGGATAAAATTAAAGTATATGTAGATGATAAATTAGAATCATCAATTACAAAAGACTTAGTATCAATTACAGATACAGCAACATTAAAACAATTAGCAACAGAACAAGGACTTGCAGATGTAGATAATGTAAAACTTATAGGATATAAATTAACTTTAGGAAATTTCGGCAAAATAAATGGTGTTACAAAAATAGTAATAGATGCAGGAACAATAGTAGATAATTCAGGAAATGTTAACTTAGAAACTACAATTCTTGTAGGAAATAAAGAATGGGTAGAAAAAGGAGACAGTTCAACAAATCAAAAATATCCAGCATTTAGAGACAGTATAGTAGACTTTATCAAACCATTAATTAGCTATAAATATTCAAAAGTTACAGGAAGTGCAAACCCTGAAATTGACTATAAAGCTAAAACATTAACAGTTAAATTTGATGTAACAGATAAACATATAAGAGAAGACTCAATAATGAATAAAGATGGAACATTAAATGCAAACAACATCAGAATAAAAGTTGCAGGAACAGACTTAACAGACCAGTTACACACAACAGTAACTTCAAAAGACCTTCAAGATGGAACAGGAAAAGAATACACATTCGTGATATCAAACTTTGAATTAATATATAACGAATCAGAAAAATATAAAGATTACAGTGGTGCTGTAACATTTGTATTTGCGGCAGACAAAGTTGATGATACATCTGGAAACAAAAATGGTGCAACAACACTTACATTAGATTATGATGATGGTGATGATGAAAGAAATCCAGTAATAGTCGATGTAATTGATCCATTAATTGAAAAAACGGCAGACAACTTAAGTAAGTTGAATTCAAGCAATGGAATAAACAGAGATATTACAAATGAAACTGGAACCGTATCAGTAAGAATAAAAGCAACAGATAAATATTTATCAAAAGGAACATTACAAGATGCAGCAAATGTTGCTAAAATGAAAGTTAAGGTTGTAAAACCAAATGGAGAAACAGTATATCCAGATACAATAACAAAACAAGTTTCTCAAATAGGTCAACAACAAACAGAAATTACATATCAAATCACTTTAGGAAACTTTGGTGAAAATGAAGGTGTAACAAGTGTTATAATTCCAGAAGGAGTTATAATAGATAAATCTGGTAATACAAACAGAGAGACAGAAGTACTAGTAGGAAATGCAACATGGACAGAAGCGGGAGATACAAAAGGTGAATATACAGCATTTAGAAACAGTATAGTAGACTTTACAAGACCTACATGGGAATACTCTACAAGTAGTATTACAAGAGATAGAGATGGCGAAACAGGAACAGTAACAGTTAAAATACTAGGACGTGATATTTACTACTTAAAAGATACATTAACAGAAAATAACATTGATGTATTTGTAGCAAATAGCAAAAATCCAAATGTTCCAATAACAACAATTACAAAGAAATTAACAAAAATAACAAATACTGCTGAACTTGATGGAGCTGATACAGGATATAATTTAACATTAGGAAATTTCGGAACATATGATGGAGCAGTAAAAATCAGGATTGCAGAAAATTCAATTAGGGATACATCTGGAAATGGAAACAAACAAACAGAAATTTCAGTAGGAAATAAAAATTGGGTTGAAAAAGATATCGGAGACAATGAAAACTCTCCAAAATATACAGCATTCAGAAATAGCGTAGTAGACTTTATAAAACCAACAATTAAGTATAAATATAAAGAAGGAGTAAATCCACTAATTGATTCAACAAATAAACAAGTAAGTATAACATTTGATGCAGTTGATACAAACTTCTTAGAAAGCAATATATTAACAGCAGATGATATAAAACAAATACTTGTTGATGATATGGATGTAACTGATTACATAACCAAGAATCTTACAAAAGCAGATATCACAGATGGTTCAGGAAATGGAGTAAGATATACATTAACATTATCAAACTTCGAATTAGATAAGAACTTAGAGAATGAAATCTTTAGAAGACATAGTGGTAAGATAGAATTTGTAATAGCTGCTGGAAAAGTAAAAGATACATCTGGAAACGAGAACATTGAAACAAAAATAATAGTCGATAATGACAATGGCGATGATGCCAATAACTTTATTAAAGTTGACTTTATCAAACCAAAATTATTCTATGTAGACAAAGATATAAGCTATGCACAAAGATATGCTACAGTAACTATTGCAGGCACTGATAGATTCTATGATTTCAATACAAAATTGACAGCAGAAGATATTACAATATATGAATTGAATAGAAATGGCGAATATGTTCAAAGAACTGATTTACCAATATCAATAACACCTGTAAAAACGAAATATGGTTATAATTTTGTTGTAAAAATAAGTGAATTTGAAGAAGAATTTAAGAAATTTAAAATTAGTATTCCAGCTGGAAAAATTGCAGATACAGGAGGTCTTACAAATGAGGCAACAGACATAATTGTAGACTTAGACAATAAAAAACCAGTATGGAAATATATGAGTACAGATACTTCAAAATTCGAAAATGATGGAACAATTAGCTTTAATGTTAAAGGTCAAGATACATTTTTAGTTTTAGACCAAAGTAACTTGACTGATGCTAATGTAAAAATCTTCAAAGATGGAAAAGATGTAGCCGGAGCAACAGCAAAGGTTACATCTCTCGGAGAAGATGCTAACGAAATTTCAAAATCATATAAAATTGATATTACTGGCTTAAAAGAAATTGGAAATTATTCATTAGTAATAGAAAAAGAAACTTTAGTTGATGAATTTGATAATAAGAGTAATACAACAACAATAAGCTTCTCTAAATCTGCAATAAGTAGTAATACAGATAATTATACAATGATAACATATCATACAAGTCCAGATTTCAAAGAAACTCATCAATCTTATGTACATGAATTAATGAGTGTAAATGAAAGTGGCACAAATGCAGAATCTACAACATATAGAGCAAGTTCAATTGGCGAAATTTACGATGATGGTAAAAATGCACAATTTGCAGAACCATTCGGATATAGCTTTAAAGGTTGGGCAGTAGCAAATAATAAAGGATTCTCAGCAGATGATGCTAAGATTTATAGCTTATATGATGATATTCCAAATACAGTAACACACTTAAATGCAATTTGGCAAAAAGCAACTGTAATCTTTGTATCAAAATCTGGTAATAATTCAAATGATGGTTTATCACCAGAAAAACCAGTTAAAGATTTACAAACAGCATATGGCAAATTAAATTCTTCTGGAAAATCTTCTGAAAATATAATTGTAATTATGGATGCAGTTGAATGGAATAGTAGTGATAAATTAACAGGAAATGCAACAATTACAAGTTTATATGCAGGAGTAGATTACAGAACAAAAGGTGCTGAATTAAAAGTTTCTTCTAACATGAACATTGAGGGAGATGTAGCATTTGATAATATTAAACTATATTCATCTTCTACAAAGGTTAGTGATGGTAGTGACTACTTATCTAAAGGCGATTATTCAAATGTATTAATTACAAATTATGGTGATGTAACTCTTGGTAGAGGTATTTCAACACCAGATGATAAATATACTTTTGGTGCCGTAGTTGGTGGAAATTACAAAACAGAGGCAAAACTAGGAACAATAGGAATTCACACTGTTATAGTAGAAGCTGGTAAATACAATAATATCATTGCAGGAAGCAGTTTAGAGACACAAACTACAAAGAGTAAATATGTTTCACATCAAGTTATGATTGGAACTATGAAAGAATCAGCTGTTTCAAGAAATGAAAAATTAACAATTACAGGTTACTTAGCAATGGGTGAAAGTGAAGATGGATGCTATCCATATAATACTAATGGTTCACAAAGTACAACAACAGCATATGGTATGAAATATTCTATTACAAAAATTTATAGTGCTAAATTCACAGGAGAAAATAAATTTAATAAATCTTCTGAAAATGCAAGTATATACTTAAGAACAATAGATGGATTTAATGATGGAATAAATGGATTCTATATGTATGGTGGAGAGGTTACAGGAAATGTTTATGGAGGTTCAAGAGCTAAAGTTAAAAAAGACCCAACAGGAAGTGAACCAATCGCAAATGAGCTAAATTTCTACGGTGGACAAATTACAGGTGATATATTTGGAAATGGTAATAAAAACTTTTCAATTGGAAGTTCAACAATTACAATTTCTGGACGTATTGCTATAACAGGAAATGTTTTCGGAGGTTCAAATACTGATACAGAAGCTCAAGGACAAGTTTCAGGTAATACTAATATTATTGTAAATAGCGGAATCACAGTAAATGGAAACATTTATGGAGGAAGCAAGGGTGTAATAAATGGAACATCAATAAATGTCAATACAGGAGCAATAAATGGAAATACAAACATAACATTAAATACTGGAACAATTAAAGGTGATATATATGGTGGAGGTCAAAACGGTGGAGTTTCAGATTCAGCTAATATAAATATAAACAATGGTCAAGTAACAGGAAATATTTATGGCGGAGCATATCAAAACCAAGTAAGAACTCAATCAAATATTAATATCTTAGGAGGAACAGTACAAAATGTATATGGTGGAAATATCTTAACAACAAGTGGTCAACAAAATAATGACACTGTAAGTCAAAATGTAAATATAGTAATTGGAAGCAAAGATGTAAATACAACTCCAACAATTAAGGGTACTGTATATGGTAGTGGTAAATATGAAAGAGTAGGTACAGTAGAAATTCAATTAGTTAAGAGTGCAAAATTGGCTACAATATATGGTGGTTCAGATGAGGCAGGAATAACAAATGAAGTTAATATCTACTTAAAAGGTATTACAGCTAATACAATATATGGTGGTTCTAAGACTGATGGAATTGTAACAACAGCAAATATATTCTTACAATCAGGAACAGTAACAGATGTCTACGGTGGTGGTTATGGTGGTACAACTACAACTGCAAATGTAAAATTAGAAGGTACTGCAAATGTAACAAGCTTATTTGGTGGTTCTAATACAAATGGAACTGTTGAAACATCAAATGTTGAATTAAAATCAGGTAAACTTTTAAATGTTTACGGTGGTGGTAATTCAGTCGCAGTCGAAACTGCAAATGTAACATTAGATGGTATTACAATTGATGAAATACATGGTGGTTCTAAGAATGCTGGTATAACAACAAATACAAATGTTGTATTAAATACTGGTAAAGTAACTGATGTATTTGGTGGAGGTTATGATGTAGGTGTAACAAATGCTAAAGTAACACAAAATGGTGCAACAGTAACTAATATCTATGGTGGAAACCAAGGTGGAACAGGCAATGGTGGAGACACTGATAATGCAACTGTTAATATTGCTGGAAAAACAGCAAATAACATCTATGGTGGAAATAAAGAGAAAGGTACAACAAAAAATGCAACTATAAATATAACAGGAGCTTCAACAATAACTGGTAAACTTTATGGTGGTGGATATAAATCAGCAATTGGTAAATCTGGAAATACAGGTTCAACAACAATTAATATTACAGGAGGAACAATCGAAAATGACATAAATGGTGGTTCAGAAGATTCAACTGTTTATGGAACAACAAATATTAATGTTGGTAAAGATACTGTTACAGATGATACACTAGTAGCTGGAAACATCAATATTAAAGGAAATATATATGGTGCGGGAAGTACAGCAAACGATAATTTTGATACAGTAAGTGTTTATGGTGCAACACATGTGACTATTGATGGTAGCACAGCTTCACCAATAACATTTGCAAATAGTGTTTTCGGTGCTGGAAAAGGCTCAACATATGAGACAACAGACAAAAAAGGAGCAGACAAATCAACAGTTAAGATTAAAGACCTTGGAACTTCAGCAAATGCTCATAAGATGATTTCTATACAAAGAACAGGAAAAGTTTCAGTACAGAACTCATACTTAGAATTGACAGGAGCTCAAGATGCAAATAATTACTATAAACGAGCAAGTTATACTTTAAATAGAGTTACAAATGGATTGACTTTACTTGATAATTCAACATTATATACACAAAGAGCATTTAACATGGTTGGAGGATTCGAAAGTTTGGTAACAAACGAATATGGTACAACTATAAAAGAAACTGTAAGTATTGAAAATGGAACAGTTACAAGAAATGTTGATAACAGATTGTATACACTTGAAGGTGTAAACTTAATCTTTGCAAAACAAGAAGGAAACTTAGAAGATAGGTCAAATGAAGATATCTGGGGTGATGTAAAAGGTATGGCATTCTTTGGAATGTACAGAACAAGCAGAACAACAGGTGCAAAAGAATATGACATATATGCACCAGATTATAATGGAACAGCTTCAACAAAGATGTTTGCAAATGGAACTTATGTTGAAGGTAGACATAAATCTAGGCATAACATCACAGTTGATGGATTCTATTCAAATATCGCAGATGATACAGAAATAGCAAAACCACAAGTTATAGATGTTACAGATTATGGCACATATTATGATTGGATTATAGGAGCAGATGTTGTAAATTATGCAACTTCATTAATAGCTTCAACATATTCAACATATTCAATGGCAGACTTACAATTAGACTTAAGCAAGGTTATTAATAGTCCAACATATAGTGGTACATCATTAACATTAAATAGAGTAAGTTCAAATGCATTAAATACAGATATCAATTTAATTGATAGATATACTGTACCAACATATAGCGAAAATGCTAACAACACATTTGGTATGACAATGGAAACAACACATTCAGGATGGACTAAAGGTGGTATAACAGAACTTTATACAGATTCAGACGGTTCATTTGGTGGAACAAGTATCTATAAGATGGACAATTCTGGAAATCCTGGAACAATAACATTCAAGTTATTTAACTCAGTAAATGTTTCAGAAACTAAAGATTTAGGATTTGTAAATATTGTATTTACAGGAAAATCTAGGTCAGCAGATGATCCAAGTGTTGGAAATACATTTAAAGTTGTTATAGCAGTTAACATTCAATCTCTATATGAGGAAGAAAGTAAAAACTATGTACCAAGATTTACAAATAGTATCGATACGGAATTAAACTACACAACAGATAGTTCAGTAGATATAAGTTATGTATTATACGAAGTTGGTCTTGGAGCACAATCTGATATCTATGCAACAGATGATTACAGAGTATTATCTACTTCAACACCATTACCTAAAGGAACAAAAGTTACTTTAAGGGATTATGGTCAAGGTGATAATGTAAATAAAGTTTACTATTATCAAGTTGCAAGTGATACTGATTATGATGCAACAGATAATTCTTCTGGAAGCACAAGATATTTGTACAAATTATCTAAATTCATAGATATGGGAGGAACAACAAGTAAAACAGCTAAATATGCAAATAATAATAGCCAATATTATCATTCTGGTTCAAATGGCGGATATGCATTAGAAAAATATGAAGTTTCATTTAACTTTATTGATTCTAACATTAATGCAAATAAAATAGCACAAGAGACATATTTAGAATTAAGAAGTTCATCAGGCTCAAAGAAATACGGTAATGGACAAAAGAATTTGAAATACAATATGTATACAGATAAGGCAAACTTAACTGAAACAGTTGTTACAGACAATGGCACGACTTCATACACAGTATTTGAGAACTTATCAATACCATTCAAATTTGATGCTTCATTACTAGAACAAAAAGTAGCTGATGGCAAGACTATTATGGATACAAAATATTATGACAAAAAATTAGGTATGGCAATTGAAATAGTAGATGAACATGGTGAAAGAATAAAAGCACCAGAATTACAAAACTTCAAACTTACAGATAAAACTGATTCAACAGTTTATCCAGCAGGTGCGGACGGAGTAATCAGAGTTCCACTTTCAGACAATCTAGCAGAATTAAGCAATTCTTATGAATTAGCAATGACACAAAGCAGTGTATCTGCTGGTCAATATATAGCTAAAATATATTTCTTTGCATCAGATGACGGAATTCACTATGGAGGAGAAGAAGTAGCGTCTCAAGAAATTTATATAACATTTATTAACAAATTATTAGGACTTGCAGGTATAGAGACCGCTGATGGAAGCAGAATTGTTAATAAAGAAACTGGTTTAAACCTTGATGGAGGAGATGGACTTGACTTAACAGTTAAAGTTGGCTCACCAACAAATGATACAAATATCAGAGTTGAGTTATATAAACGTAATGATACTTATACAACAGCTGAAGATGGAACAAAGACATATAATGGAATAAGCTATACGAAAGTAGATCTAAAAGATTACTTAAAGAGCTTAGATGGTACTGAATTAAAAACACCAGAACAATGTATAGGTCAAAACTTGGTAACAGCAAGTGGTGGCAAAGAATACATGGTTATGGAGAAAAAGGAACATCCAACATCTACTGATAATGAGTATGTTGAAAATGTAGAATTTAAAAAGCTAATAAAAGAAGGCATTGGTACAGGAGAATATAAATTAGTATTCAAAGCGTACTACAATAATACTCTAATACAAGAAATTAGAAAATCATTTATAGTAGAATAGACTATTGCACATTTCATTTCGCTTTTTTTCCGTGCATTGCACGGAAAAAAAGCGATCTCACTTGTGCAAAGTGCACGGAAAAAAAGCGATCTCACGTGTGCAAAAGAGTCTGGAAAGGGTAGTATGAAAAGACAAAAGAAAGTTAAAAAATTTAATAAGATAAAAATAGGTATAGTGATATTTCTTATAGTTTTAGCAATATCATGTGCTGTTTTCGGAAGATATGTGTACAATGGAGTTAGAGAGGCATATTTTACTTCAAAGGCCTTTTACTTTACGAGTGATTTACTTACTTTAGATAATGCAACATATCAATATGACAACTGGGGTGGAGTTGACGCATATGAATTGAATTTTGATTTATATAGTTATGCTAATACATTACTAAGATTGGATTATGATCTGAATTATTCTGTATCTTGTGAGACTCCTGATACTGATAAGGTAACTTTACGGTATTAATAGTGCAGATGGTCCTACTAATACGACAGGAATTATATATGCAAAAAAAGATGGAAAGCCTGACAATGTTAGTAGATTGATGATTGTAGTAACTCCAAAAACACAGATTGCTGAAAATGATGTTATTACCATTAAAATTAAGGCAAATACTACTGAACCATATAAAAAAGAAATTTCTTGTGAAGTTAGCTTAAGAGTTAAACAAGTAGTACTTAATAGTTATTCAATTGATGATGTTACTAACAGAAATTATGCAATTTTAAAATTGGTTAATGCTAAAGAAACAGGTATGCCTGTAACTCTCGAATTTGATCCAAATGTTGTTAGAGTTGATTTAGCTGACGAAGCATATGTGAATAAAATTGAAGGTAGTGAAGTTACAGATTCTAAAGGATTTGTAAAAAAATTCACATTTAATATTGACAAAGAATCAACACATAATATTAAATTTTATAAGGTTAATATGTCTAAAAACTATACATATCCTTCTGGTGATACAGCATGTGTTATCAGGGTAACTAACAACCAGCAATAAATGACAAATATACCAAAAATTTATTGAAAAAATATATAGACTTTTGAAAAAAGTTATGGTATAAAATATATTAGAGAAAAAGGAGGAAAAATATGAAAAAGGTAAGAAAAGGTAAAAAGATGTTGATTACTTTTATGGTAGCAGTTGTAGTTCTAATAATTGCAATTATCATAATAGTAAATGTAACTAAAAATAAGAAAAATAATAAGCCATCAGATGAAGTGGCACAAGAACAAGTGACAGAATTACCAGAAACAACTACTGAGGCAGGGCTAGAAGCTCAAAACATTTCTATGGAATATCTAGCAGATAATGACCAAACAATGATAACAATGAGGGTAATAAACAATACATCTGCAAAAGTCCCAGATGAAGAATTTAATGCAATTTTGATAGATGGTGATGACAATGTATTAGGCCAATTAAGAACTGGTACAAATACTGATTTGGATGTTGGAGAAGAATGTGAAATAAGTGTAATTTATAGAGGAGATATGAGAGCTACAAAAAGAGTAAAATTAGATGCTATAAGCGAATCACAAGATTCACAACAAGATGGAAAACAATAATATAAAGCATATGACAAACGAAAGGGAGAAATGATATGAAAAAAGCATTAGGAACTATATTATTTGTAATATATGCAATAATAGCAATAACAGTAACAGTATTGTTATTATCATACAATGACTACAATAATAGTCAATTGGGTGGATATACAGTGTATATAGTTAAAGATGATTCTTTAGAACCAAAATTTAAACAAGGTTCTATACTATTAATAAAAAGTACAAGTGACAAAAATGTACAAATTGGAGATGAACTTTTTATGTATAAAGTAATCAATAGCCAAGAATATGAAGTTATTGATACTACATTAAAAGCTAAAACACAACAAGGCAGACACATAACATACATCTTTGATGAAGACGAAAGTTACGCTAATGAATATTTTATAGGAAAAGTTAGTGACACAGTTGTTATTCAGGGATGGGGATATGTATTAAACCTATTAGAATCTAAATGGGGATACTTATTCTGTGTAGTAGTTGTATCATTACTATTATTCTTACAAGAAGTATTTGAATTGGCAATGGAAATAAAATTCCTTGGAGAACAAAAAAAGAAAACAAAAGCAGTTGAAGTTAAATCAGAAGAAATAGATGATGAAGATGTTACAGAAAAAACTAAAAAAACTGAAAGTAAACCAGTTCATAAAAAAACAGCAACACCAAGAACGACTACACATAAAACATCTGCAGAATCCAAAAAAACGGCAGAGCATAAAACAACTACAAAGAAAAAAACAACAAAAGAGGAAAATAAATGAAAAAATTATTAACAATTTTATTATTAATAATGTTAATTATATCTTTATTACAAATAGCTAACATGTATGCTTTATATAAACAAGAAAATCAAGGGGATTATTCAAATTTATTGGGAGTATGGTCAATAAAAGTAAATGGAGCAGACATATCATCAGGTGACCAAAACTTGACTTTTAACATGACAGAAGACAATCTTATATATTTAGATTCTGCTCGTGTTAAGAGTCAAAAGATGGCTCCTGGAACACAAGCTTGTTTCGAAATAATAATAGATCCAACAAACACAGATGTATCAGTAATATATCAACTTGATATGCAATTTGAGCAATTAACAACAAAAATGAAACTAGTTAAAGTAGAAAACTGGTTTCAAAAATCGGGCAATGAAGAGAAGATAGAAAATACTGATATAAGTACAAATCTTGATTCAAATACACATAAAGCAGTAATACCTATATCAAAAATAAATGATAAATATTTGAACCATGTAAAACTATATTTTGAATGGATAAATGATGAAAATAATAATGCAGTAGATTCAGAAATTGGTCAAACAGAAAATGCAAAAATATCTGTACCATTAAAGATAAATTTAAAACAATATACAGGAGAAGTGATAGGCAATGAACAAGGTAATTAAAACAATAGAAAAAATAATAGTTGATTTAATAATAGTAGTATTAGCAATCATTGCCATCCTTGCAATATTAGGATTTTGTCAAGTTAATATTCAAAAAAAGCAATACATAAATATTTTTGGATATTCAGTACTTAGTGCTGAAACTGGAAGTATGTCGCCAACAATTGAAAAAGGTGATATTGTAATAATCAAAATAGGTGATGAAATAAAGGAAAATGATATTATAACATACAAAAAAGACAATGTACTAATTACACATAGAATATCCAAGATAAATGAAAATACTATAATTGCGAAAGGTGATTACAACAATACTGATGACGTACCTATTCAAAAGGAACAGGTTATTGGTAAAGTTGTATTTATTGTAAACAATGTTGAAATTTGGAAAAAAGTATTTACAGATGCACATGTAATAATTCCAGTAATTATAACAGTTATCTTGTTTGTTGCTTTAATTTCATATAAAGAGAAAAAAGGTGAGGAAAATGATTGATAAAAAGAAGTTAAAAAAAAGCCTTTTAGTACTATTATTAATATCAATAATAATAGTTGCTATAATTTTAATAAGAAATACACTTGCAAGATATGAAACAACTGCAACATCAGATAAAGATGTAGATGTGGCATTTTGGATGTTACATGATGATTTCAAAACAGGTAAACTACTAATAAAGGACATTTATCCTTCGAACAATACATATGAATACTCATTTTCAGTATCAAATTTTCAAAAAGAAGATGATGGAACAATCAAAAAAAGAGCTGAAACAGACTTAGAATATGGACTTACATTAACAATGACAACAAATCTTCCACTAGAATATCAAATAGAAAAAAATGGAGAAATCCTTGATTCTGAAGCAGCTAAACAAGAAATAATTACAGATGATGATGGAACCTATTACAAAAAAATATCAATAGCAGAATCACAGATGAATCAAGGAGTTGACTCTACTGATAAATATGTAATAAAGGTTAGATTTCCTAAGGAAAATGATACAAATGCAGAATATTCTGATTTGATTGAATACATAAAATTAGATTTAAGTGCTAAACAAATTATAGATTAGAAACATGCACCGAAAAAAAGCGAGATAATCCGTGCAAATTGCACCGAAAAAAAGCGATCTCAAATGTGCAAGGAGGAAAAAATGAACAACTTAATGGATACATATTTGAAATTTACAGAGAAAAAAATCAAAAAATATTTGAAAGCAATATTTAGTTCTTATTATAATGAAGAGTTTGTAAGTGAATACCTAAAAACATATATTAATGCAAGATATTATAATGTGCAAAATACGGAAAAGCCAGCCAGGGCTTTTTACTTACGAATATTAGATGAGTTAAATTTCAAAGAAGACACTTTGATGAAAAGATGTGAAGAAGAAGCTCAAACATTAGACGAAAAACAAAACAAACTAAATTTGATTCATTGTATTAATGAAGTGTTTGGATATATCTTATTTTTTGATAATGTAAGAAATATAGAGAATTTCAAGACAATTGATAGTTTAAAGGAAATAATAGAAAAAATAGCAGAAATTGTGGATTCAACGTTAGATATAAAAATGGCACAAGAGATAGAAGACAAACTATACAAAGAAATAAAAGAGGATATGTTAGAAAAAGATATATTTTTAGATAAGTTTAGCACAGATGAATTTATGTTAGAATTTGAAAGTACAAAATTTGATGAAGATACATATTTTGTGAATATGACATATGATGTGAAGATGCCAATGCAATATAGCGATTCAGCAATTGAAAAAGTATATACAGAAGGAATTGTAGCAGAAGATAAATTGCAAATTGAATATATTTTATTAAGTACAATTGCAATTAGAGATATAATAAATGGAAACTTCAAAGACAGTTACATTGCAGAATTCACAACATCACTTTTCAAGAAAAAACAGAAATCAGAAGGAATTTTATCACTTCTAGGAAATGAAGCATTGCAAGATAAAATTAGTTTAAACATATCGTATGAAGACTATATTAAAAACCAAAAAAGTGTATTAGAATATACTAAAAAGGGATATAACTTTACAATTACATTAGATGATACAATAAAAAACATAGAAAATGTTGAAAAACTAAAAATGTTCAAATTGGTTATTGCACCAGAGAACATGCATTTATATAAAGAGATAAAAAGTAATAAAACAATATTAAAAAATGTAGTATGTGAATAATAAGAAACAGGGAGAGAAATATATGGAAACATATGGAAGATTTTTATTTGAATTTTTACACCAATTCTTTTCAGGATTTGGAGAGATATTTGGAGGGTTATGGAAAGGAATACTTAATATATTCAACATTCCAGAATATTATTATATAATTCAAAATTATGCAAATGACTTTAAAGTTTCAGAATGGTTTTTAACTGGACTTGCTATCATTTGTATGATAATAGTAGTTGGAAGTATTATTGGAATAATAGTATTTTTTCTAAAGAGGCATATGAAATGGAGAAAGAAAATTATTAACCAAGAAGAACTATTAAAACAAATAGATACTTTAAATGATCAAGTTGAAGAACTAGTTGATGAAAAATTAAAATTATTGTCAATGAAATCACCAGAATTAGGAGTAAATCCAAATGGGATTGGAGTTGGTCCTACAAATAGAGCATTAGCAGCAGCAGCAGAATCACAGGCAAATGATGAAGAACAAATTGACCCTAATACTCAAAGTAGATTCTCAAAATTAATATTAATAGACCAAGAATATGCAAAATATAAACAAAAAGATTATGGAAATACTTTTGAATTACCAGAATTTTGCTATAGATTTAGAAATTTTGCAGCAAGTAAACTAAAATTATATTATAGTGAGAAAATGATAAGATTATTCGTATCAGCCATAGCGTCAACAAAACTAGTAATTCTACAAGGTATTTCTGGTACAGGTAAAACATCTATATCATTGGCTTGGGGTAATTTCGTAAAACACCCTTCATGTGTAGCTTCAGTTCAACCATCATGGAGAGATAGAACAGATATTTTTGGATACTTAAACGAATTTACTAAAAAGTTTAATGAAACAGATTTCTTAGCATATCTATATGAAGCAGGATATACTGATGAAATTTATACAGTAATCCTAGATGAGATGAACTTGGCGCGTGTTGAGTACTACTTCGCAGAAATGTTGTCAATTCTAGAAATGCATAGCACAAAAGATTGGAAGATTGAAGTTGTACAAAGTTCATGGCCATCAGATCCCAAAAAATTAATAAGAGGAAAATTGCAAATTCCACCAAATGCATGGTACATAGGAACAATCAACAACGATGACTCTACATTCATGGTAACAGATAAGGTATATGATAGAGCAATGCCAATAGACATCAACGAAAAAGGTATAGCTTTTGAACCAGACCAAGTAGATGCACTAGATGTAAATTATTCATATTTAAATGGATTATTTGAAAAAGCAATGGTTGATTATGCAATATCTGATTCAACATTAAAGAAAATCGATGACATGGATAACTATACAATCAAACACTTCAGAGTAGCTTTTGGTAACCGTATTGTAAAACACATGAGAAAATTCGTGCCAGTTTATGTTGCTTGTGGAGGAGACGAAATAGAAGCAGTAGATTACTTCATGGCTAAAAAAGTATTAAGAAAGTTTGAAGGATTAAACTTAGCTTTAATTAGAGATGAGATTGACGGATATATAGAATTCTTAGACAAGAACTTTGGAAAAGGAAAAATGGCTGAATGTATTGAATTCTTACTAAGATTGAAGAAAATGTCATAAAATTGTATCTTATTATATACTATGTAGGTATAACTTATCTAGTATATAAAAAAGGTTTATAGGCAAAACCTTTATAAAAAACCTAAATATATATGCAAGGAACGAATAGCTAATGGACTTGAATGTAGTTAAGTTAACGAATTTTGAAACAGAAGAATCATCACAGGAGTTTCTTAATAAAGTTAATTCGAAATTATTGTTAGACCTTAGTAAAAGCCAAATTGTAGAAAATGACGAATGGATAGAAATGGTAGAATTTTCACTTCCACATCTTGAAAAGGCTCTAACAAAAGAGATAAAAAACATTGTTACAGAAGAGGAAATAATAAAAATAGAGTTAATAAAAAAAGTTACTGTTGAGAGTGTAAAACATTTATCTAAAAATGTTAACTTTGTTGACAGATTTAACCAAAAGTCTGGAGAAGTTATTCCTAAAAAAATATTAAATGCTTATAAAGAAGAGACATTTATTACATATGAAAACAGATTCTTATTCAGTCTTATAAAATTGATAGAAGATTATATGTATTTACGTGAAAAGGATCAAGAGACTGAATATAAAGGAAAAAACGAGAAAAAGGCTAATTATCATGCAGAAGCTAATTACAAAAAGGAAAAAATAAAAGTAAATGTTGAGTATATTTCAGAAAAACAAATTGGAGTTTCTAAATCTTCTGGAACAGCTGAAAGAATTCAACAAATAAAGAAAAAAATAAAAGACTTAAAAACAACTAATGTATATCAAATATTAGCTGCAAAAAGAGTAACACTAGTAAAATCTCCAATAAAAATGACAAATGTATTATTAAAAAATGTTCATTTTCAATATGCACTAAAATTATGGAATTACTTAAGTGACCAAATGGAAATAAAAGACAAAGCAGTAAAAGCTGGCAAAATGATAGAAGAAAAGGGAATTACAAAAAAACTTGTTGATGAAGACATTTATTTAATGAACTTAATTTTTAGTAATAAAAATATTGAGGAAAAATTAAAAGGAAAAAGAAAAAATGCAATAGAAGATAAAAAAGCAAGAAAAGAATTAACAGATAATTTAATAGAGAGAATAATTGAATTAAATCCAGATTTATCTGACAAAGAATTAAAGCAAATGATTACAGATAAACTTTTAGTTATGAAAACTAGAAATGTAATTTCTTTAAAACCAATAGAAGATAGATTCAAAGAAAGAATTGACAAATATATGTCACAAGCAAAAGAAGTGAGGTTAAAATAATGAAAGACCAAAGAGAAGAAAAAAAAGTTAAGCAAAAAGGAGTAGGAGTATTTAAAATAATATGGAACATAATTTCTAGATTACTCACAGTTTTAATAATAATAATCTGCTTAATAATCGGAGTTCAAAAAGTAACAAATAATAAAGAATCATTTTTTGGATATAGAATATTCAGAGTACAAACAGGAAGTATGATTCCTAAATATCAAATTGGAGATGTAATACTTGTAAAAGAAAAAGATGCAAACAATATAAAAGTAGGTGATGATGTTACATACCTAGGAGAAGCTGCTTCTGTAAAAGGTTTATTAATAACACACAGAGTTATTGATATAGAAGAAAAAGACGGAAAAAGAATTTTCCACACAAAGGGAATTGCTAACAATCTAGAAGATCCTGCAATAACCGGAAATCAAATAAATGGTGTTGTTCAAACCAAATTATATGTTCTAACACTTATTTGTAATTTGTTAGTAAATAAATACATTTTTTATTTTTGCGGAATAGTGCCACTATCTATATATGCAGGATTTAGAATATTTAAAGGAAGACATGATGCTGAAAAAATTGAAAGGGAAAACTGATGAAAAGAAAAAACAAATTAAGAGTTTTGGAGATATTATGTATTATTTCATTATTGTTTACAATTTTTTCTATCAGAAGGACATATGCAAGATATTTTGAAAAAGTTGATACTACTTATCAGACTCATATAAAAAGATGGTTGATAAAAATTAATGATCTTAATATCCATGAAGCGAAATCACTTAGTGAAGTCGTACAACCTGTATTGGTTGAAAACGAAAATATGAATAATAATAATACACTAGTACCTGGAAGGACAGGCTATTTTGACATGATGATTGATTATACATATGTGGATTTAGCATTTAAGTATGAATTTTCAATAGAACAGTTAAATGAAACTCAGTTAAAAGATTTCGAAATTTACGGTTATGAGATTGTAGATGGTGATAAATCTACTGTAACTGAAACTAAACAAATAAAAGGTGTAATAGATCCAGATAAAGACTTAAACAGTGCTAATGAAAAAAAGCGTGATATTAGAATTCTTTTTAGATGGAATGATGGTGATGGCAGCATAATGGACAATAAATTAGATACACAATATAGAAGCGAAGAAAACGAAGCTTTAAATTATAGGGCAACACTGAAATTTACTCAATATATTGAGAGTGAAAATCCATAGGAGGTGAGTTTTATGGAAATAAAAAATGTAAAAGTTTCAAAATTAGAAAATAAAGAATTGTTAGATGTGAAAAAACAAGTAGAAAGTTTTTTAAAGTTTTTAAATAGCGAATATGATACTGTCAAAAAATTAGAGGAGGAAAATTCATGAAAGAATTAGTAGAAAATATAGAAAAACAAATATCAACAGATAAAGAAGTTATTTCAGTATTACCTAGAAATGGTATTAGAGCAATAAAATCGTTATTAGAAACTATAAAAGATATGACAGATAAGTATGAAGCTTTAAATGAAAATGTATTACAAGAAATCGCAGCAAGATATGATAGGCTCACTGATGTAGAGGAAAATGTGGAAATTCATCAAATTGAAGAAGAAATTTTAAGATATGATGTTGCTGTAAGAAATACAGATACACGTTCATCATTTGAGAAAATGGGACTTGACAAAATCGCATATAATGTAAATGGATATTATAAAAGCAATTTGGAAAGATTAAATACAGAGTTAATTGAATGTGTTAAACAATTTCAGAATGTTGGAATAAAATTAAGTGCACAAGATTTTGATGTAAGCGAATATGCAAAAAAATATATGGATATATTATTGCAAGAAGCTAATAAAGGTAATATAAATTCAGAACTCGTTAAAAGTACTTTTGAAAAGGTGTATTGGGAATGCTCTGATGTTGTTACACATTTATATGTAAGCATAAAATATATTTATGATAAATATGAAAATGAAATAGATAAATTTTATCAAAATAAGGCAGAAGAAATCTTAAAAAGCTTTAATTCAACTGCAGAAGGTGTTGAAGATAAAAAAGTTGAATTGATTAATAAAAAGAAAAAAATAGAAGCAACTGATAATAGAATTATTTTAAATAAGTTCTTCACAGGAGCAATGAATATAAACGATTTCAAATTAGATAATTATACAAGAATATATTTGGAATTAACTTCAAAAGAATTAGCTAAAATATCAGAAAAAGAAAAAGCCGATATGGATCAGAATATTGCAAAATTAAATGACAATTTAAATGAATATGCGATATATTGCGAATATAAATTTTTGGTAGATGAAATATTAGAACTTAGACAAGAAGAGTTAAAAAAGAATGAAGAAAATAAAAGTAAAAAAGTTAAGAAAACAGATTATGATTTATCAAAAGAAAACATAAAGAAAATAAAATCAGAAATATTCAAAATAAATGGAAAAATAGATAAACCTAGTAAAGGACTATTCGGATTAAAAAGCTCAAATGATAAGAAAAAAAATGAAGAAATCTTAAAGAGAAATAATCTTATACTAGATTTGAAAAAAGAATATTTACAGTTGGACACTGAAATTATTAGACAAAAAATAGTACAAAATATTGATGAAACATCATCATTATTAGATGTGTTAAAACTTGCAAGTAGTTACTATGGATTTATGGCAAGAGCTATGATTAAAAAGAATGAAGAAATAACAGATAAAGAAATTGGAGAAGAGGTAAAAAAAGTAAGAGATTTTATTAATTTTTCAGATTTCAAAGTTATTAATAATGTAAAAATTAGTGATACAAAAGATTTAGCTGTTATAATAAAAGATAAGTACAAATTATTTGGAATGCAAGTTTCAAAAGAGAATTTTCAAGAAGATAATCTAGAAGACTTAATAAAAAAGGTGAAAATTGTTAGTAATTATAACAATATAAAGAAAAGTAAATATTCTATTGATGATTTGGAATATATAGTTTCTGTAAAAGAAATGCTGAAAAAATAATGCAAAAGAAAATAATATAAGGTGAGATAAAAATTGGAATATGATGTTGAAAAAATTTCTAATAAAATTAAAAATAAAAAGATGACAAAAAAAATAATTAAGAGTATAATACTTATTAGCTTAATAATACTTTTTATAATTAATTTAATATTATCATTTGAAGAACATACACATATTTTGGGATTTTATGTATTTGACATTGTTTCTGAAAGTATGGAACCTACATTTTATAAAGATGATTTAGTAATTGTTCAAAAATGCAAAATTAAAGAACTTAAAAAGGGTGATATTATAACATTTAGACAAAATGATAGAATAATATCACATAGAATATTTGGAATCACAAAAGACAAAGAAGAGGTGAAATTTATAACAAAAGGGGATAATAATGAAGTATATGATAAAGATTTTGTGAGTATGCAAGATATTTATGGAAAAGTGCTAGTTAGTATTCCAAAACTAGGGAAGTTTGTAAGATATATACAAAATACAAGAGGGTTTATCAATATATTTATTTTTGTAATAATTGTATTTGTACTAGTTAGTTTAAATGACAATAAGAAAAATGATAGAAAGATGAAAAGAAAGAAATACGAAATTAAAAAGTTGAGAGATAATTACAATGTATAAAGAGGTAAAAAATTATGAAAGACCAGATTAGACAAGAAAGTAAAGCAAAAAAAGTAATAAAAATAGTAATCAAACTATTATATCAAATTCTTATTATATTTTGTGCTTTGTTAACAGCAGTAATAATACTACAAAAGATTAGTGATAGTAATAGGTCTATCGGAGGCTATAGAATATTTAGAGTTATTACTGGAAGTATGGAACCTGAATATCAAGTTGGAGAGGTTGTTATATGCAAAGAAACAGAACCTAAGAATATCAGCGTTGGTGAGGATATTGTTTACCTAGGAAAATATGGCGAATATAATGGAAAAATTATTATGCATAATGTTGTTGAAATTGAGAATGAGGAAAATGGAAGACTAACTTTTCATGCAAAAGGTTTAAACAGTTCAAGTGTTGAAGACCCTAAAATTAATCAAGACCAAATTTATGGTATTGTAATATATAAGTCGAAATTATTAACTATTTTATATAAATTAGCGACAAATATATACTCAGTTTTCGTCATCGTTTCGATTTTAGTATTAAATGTATTTTTGACTTTTAAGAATTCTAAAAAAGAAAAAATTCATAAATTAGCGGAACCTAAGGAAGATTCTTATCAAGAAAAGGAAATTGAGATAATTGACGAAGAAGATAATTATGAAACTGATGAGAATGATGAAAGTGACGAAAATGAAAGTGATGATGAAGAAGAAAACGAAAATGACTAAAGATAGAATGGAGGATTTATGAATATATTACGTGAATTCAGACGAGCAAAAAAGCGAAGTGTCGCGTCTAGAATTAGATTAATAATGATATTTTCAGTAATATTAATAGTAAATACCTATGCATGGTTTAATGTGAATGAACCAGTTACAATGAGTGGATTAGAAAGTAATGTAACACCTTGGGATGTGTCTTATTATGTAGATAATAAAGAAATTTTAGATGAAAAGTATACATTCACAATAGATGAAATTTATCCAGGAATGCCTGATAGAGAGGACATTGTTCATGTAAGAAATTTAACTACTACTAGTTCATCAATTAAATATGAGTTAGTATCTGTTAAAGTTTTTGGAAAAGAAGTGTTGAGTCAATTAAAAGCAAATGGTGGAATAAAAACAGATGGAAACACCGTCCATGTATTTGCAGATGATACATCATACCCATTTAACGTAAGCTATACATATGATAAAACTAGAATTGATGGAGAATATGTTGATGATGAAAAAACTCCAGAGGCTAATGCAACATTGAAATTGAATGTTAGTTGGACATACCAAGGAAATGGAACAGAAGATGAAAATCTTGCAAAAGATGTATTAGATACAAAGTTTGGAAAAGATGCTTATAATTATTATCAAAACGAGCAAAATGACCCTTTAAAAGCAATTGAAATAGTAGTGAGAATAACCAGTTCAATGTTACGAGATAATTGATAAGTACAGCAAAAACAGCAAATATAAAATGTAACACAAATGTAATATAAATGTAATATTAAAGCCATTGACAAAGAAAAGCGTACTAAGTATAATATTAATAGATATTGTTGAAAAAAAATATTTTTTGGAGGACTAGGTGGTAATATGGCAAATGAACAAACAAAAAACGAAGATAAAACAATTGATGAGCAAGTAGACGAAAAAATAGCTGGTCAAAAGTTAGAAGAAAAGGCTAAAAAGGAAAAAAGAAAGAAATCAAGGCGTATAGCTTTTAGAGTAACACTAGCAATAATAGTTATTTTTTTGATAAATATTTATATCATACTATCAATATTTTATAGGGGAGAAAATTTCACTGTAACACTTGATAGTGAATATGGGCGAGAAAGTGGTTTAGTAATTTATGAAGACAAAGAACATAAATATACAAGAACATTTCTTAGGTCAAAAGATATAGACTTTTTTACAGATATATCAGTTAACTGGTTACCAGAAGATATCGACAATGGAGGTGATGGCTCACATAATGGTAAAAATTACATAGCTTATACATTTTATGCTGAAAATATGGGACAAGACACAATCAATTATTGGACTACAATCAAAATTGATGATGTAATTAAAAATGTAGATGAAGCTATTAGGGTAATGGTTTTTAAAAATGGAAATAAAGTAATTTATGCAAAAAATAATAAAGAAACAGGTGAACCAGAACCAAATACACAACCATTCAAAAATGATGATACAGTGATGTTAGAATTATCAGAAAACTTTAAAGTTGGAGATATAGATAAATGGACTGTTGTCGTTTGGGTCGAAGGTGATGACCCAGAATGCAAAGATGACTTAATTGGTGGAGAAATCAAAATGCATATGACTCTTACAGAGGAACATATTTTGCAAAATGACGAAGTTCCACAAAACGAAAGATAGTTTATAAAATTTTAAAAATATAAAGAAAATAAAAGAAAAGGAAGGAAAAGAAATGAAAGAAAACAACCAAAGAAATTCAAGAAAAAAACTAAATGCTTTGATATTGTTGGTAGCGTTTACAGCAATATTGTTGATTGTATCAACTTATGCGTGGTTCTCTACGCAGAAAAACGTAACATTAAGTGGACTAGAAGGTAAAGTAAATGTAGCTGAAGGTCTACAAATTTCACTAGATGCTCTAAACTGGGCAAACTCAATTGATTTATCAAAAACAGAAGATTATTTCGCACAAACAAATAAAGATTTACAATTAGACGGTACTGAAGGAAAAGAAAAAATGTCATTAGAACATCCATATGCTAACAGAACAAATATAATTCCAGGAGAATTATTACCAGCTTCTACAACTGCAAATGAAGAAGAAGGTATTGGTTTAGCAGATTTGAATTTTTATAGAGGAGAAAATACAGAAGGTATAAAATTAGCAGTAGGTAATACAGCATTAACAAATGATAAAACATCTGGATTTTATGCAATAGACTTCTTCTTACAAAACTCTTCTGCTGCAACAGCAACAAAGAATGATATATTGCAATTAACAGGTAATTCAGTTGTAAGCTTAAAAACAACTTCAAAAGCAACAACAGGTTTACAAAATACACTAAGAGTAGCTTTTGCAATATTTGATTACGATACAGCTAAAGCAACTCAAGTAACAGTAAATGAAACACCAAATCAATCACAAATTTTAGAAGCTACAACAGGTGCTGGTCGTAAAATTACAAATGTAGCAATTTGGGAACCAAATGCTAGTGGTGCAGCTTTAAAAGAGGGTGGAGAACCAGCTGGTACAGGTGATGCAATAGCTACATATGCAGCACATGTTACATATATTGTACAAAACAATAACAGAGTAACATTCTCAGAAACTGATAGAACAGCTTTTGGTTTAACAAGTAATCGTTTTGCAGCTGACTCAGCAATTCCTACATATGCTTTAACTAAAAAAGCATTATCAACATCAGCTGATACAACTAAAGAAATCGCAGATATCTATAATTGGGATACAGCAGCAACAACAGCAGGTTTAGCAAGACAATTCACATTACAAACACCAAATACAGGTGTATCTCATACAACAGGAGCAGGTGTAGATAAAAACATAAATTATGATGATCAACAAGGTGCTGTAAAATTAGTAAGTGCTAAAGATGGTAAAGCAGATTTTTCAATTGAACCAGGAAAATATGTTAGAATGAGAATGTACATTTGGCTTGAAGGTCAAGATGTTGACTGTATCAACTATGCTTCACTTGGTGGTAACGTAAAAATTGATGTTGGATTAAGCAAACCAGGTACAACAACTGTTACAGGAGGAGGAGAAAGGCCTTAAGTATATAAAACTATACATAGACAAGATGGAAACTTTAAATGGTTTCCATCTTTTTTTGCACACGTGAGATCGCTTTTTTCCCGTGCAATTTTGTCTAAAATAATCGAAAATTGTCGATGAAAAGTTGTTGACAAATAATATTATAAATTGTATAATTAGGTCAGATTTTTTGTTGTGTTATTTCTTTTAACACATTAGTATTTTTATTATTCAAATGAGGTTTTACTTCATACATTAATTAAATCTTTTTAGATTGAATCTATATAACAAGGAGGAAAAGAATATGAATGACAATAATGAATTATTAATTCAAATATTACATACATTAAATAATTTTCAATTGCAAACAGCAGCTTCATTTACTGAGTTAAGAAGTAAGGTTGAAGAAAATAAAAAAGAAATTGAAATAAGTAGGCAAATTGAAAATGAGCATTGGCAAGAAAATTTAAGACGTTGGGAGGAAAATGATAGACGTTGGGAGGAAAATGATAGACGTTGGGAAGAAAACGAAAAGCGTTGGGAAGAAAATAAAATACTTTGGAAGCAAAATACAAAAGATAGAGAAAGAGATCATAGTGAGTTACTGGATATATTACTCAAATTTGATATTACAATTTCTAAAAGAATCGGAGATCCGAATGCAGAAAAGATGGAAAAATACTTAAAAGTCAGATAATAAAAATTAACATAAAAAAGGATGCTTGACAAGTTTATCATAATTTGTTATAATCTATAACAGATTGCCAAAGGGCAAAGATGAGATTTTATTTTAATGTATTAAAGAGAGCGAGAAAGAGAATAATTTAAGAGAGTGGAATAAAATAGAAAAAAGTGTATAAACATGGCAAGAATGTCATGTATAATATACTTTATTCTTTAATAGGAAAAATCAAATATTTTCTTATTATCAATGTTCTACTTATCTATTAATGTACGTAAAATGAAATTCAATAGAGATTAAAGAGAGGAGAAAGTTTAGATTATGACAGATGAAAACAATGCTCCAAAAGAAAATACAGGAGCAAACGTAGAAAAAGTAGAAACAATAAAAAAAAGAAGAACTAATTCAAAAGTTCAAGCAGAGAAGGGAAAAAATACAACAAGAAAAGCTAACACAAGAAGAAATTATAACCGAAAAAATGAAGCAGAGAGTGTAGAAAACAAAAAAGAAATCAATGAAGAAAAAGTAGAAAGAAAGAGAGTAACAAGAGGAAGAACAAGAAAAACTTCAAATGATTCTATATTTCAAAAATCAAAATTAAAGATAATCCCATTAGGAGGATTACATGAGATAGGAAAAAATATAACAGTATTTGAATATGAAGATGAAATAATTGTTGTAGATTGTGGTATATCATTCCCAGAAGATGATATGTTGGGAATTGATTTAGTAATTCCAGATATAACATATTTAATAAAAAATCAAGAGAAAATAAAAGGAATGGTTATAACACATGGACATGAAGATCATATAGGAGGAATACCATATTTCTTAAAACAAATAAATGTGCCAATTTATGCAACAAGATTAACAGTAGGGCTAATTAATAATAAATTAGAAGAACATAAATTATTAAGAAGCACAGATATGCATACAGTAAATCAAGGAGACACAATAAAATTAGGTAAGAATTTCAAAGTGGAATTTATAAGAAGTTCACATAGTATACCAGATTCAGTAATGCTAGCAATAACAACACCAGCTGGTACAATTTTACACACAGGAGATTTTAAAGTAGATTACACACCAATTGATGGACAAATTATGAATTTTGGTAGAATTGCAGAATTAGGTCAACAAGGAATATTAGCATTAATGGCAGACAGCACAAATGCTGAAAGAAAAGGATTTACAATGTCAGAAAGTTCTGTAGGAGAAGTATTTGAAAAACTATTTTTAAATTGCACAAAAAGAATTGTTGTAGCAACATTTGCATCAAATGTACACAGAATTCAACAAATTGTAAATTCAGCAGTAAAATATGGAAGAAAAATAGCAGTATGTGGAAGAAGTATGATAAATATGATTTCAACAGCTATTGAACTTGGATATATTAAATGTCCAGATAACTTATTTATAGATATAGATATGATTGGAAGCTATACAGATGACCAGCTTGTCATAATAACAACAGGAAGTCAGGGTGAACCAATGTCTGCTTTAACAAGAATGGCTGCAGGAGATCATAGAAAAGTAAAAATAACACCAAATGACTTAATTATCATATCTGCAACTCCAATACCAGGAAATGAAAAATATGTATCAAAAGTAATTGACGATTTAATGCAATTAGGTGCGGAAGTTGTATATAGTGCTTTAGCTGATGTTCATGTTTCAGGACATGCTTGCCAAGAAGAACAAAAATTGATTTTAGCACTAGCAAAGCCAAAATACTTTATACCAGTTCATGGTGAATATAGACAGTTAAGAGCACACCAAGAAACAGCAGAACTAATGGGAATAGATAAAGATAATATTTTCATGTTAACAAATGGTAGAGTACTAGAGATAGATTCAGAAGAAGCAAGATTTAATGGTTCTGTTCCAAGTGGAAGAGTATTAGTAGATGGACTTGGAGTTGGTGATGTTGGAAATATAGTTTTAAGAGATAGACAACATCTCGCACAAGATGGACTTATAGTTATTGTATTAACAATGGATTCTCAAACAGGAGAAGTTGTTGCAGGACCAGATGTAATTTCTAGAGGATTCGTATATGTTAGAGAATCAGAAAATTTAATGGATGATGTAAAAAGTGTAGTAAGACACGAAGTTGCAAAATGTGAAGAAAGAGGAATTCGCGATTGGTCAACTATAAAATCAACTGTTAAAGAAAACTTACGTGATTATTTGTTTATTAAAACAAAGAGAAACCCAATGATTATACCAATTATAATGGAAGTTTAGAAAAATTATAGAACTAAATGAACCATAAGGAGGAAGAAAATGGATTACAAAGATTTAGCAAATTTAATCTTTCCAGATGCGAAAGAAATATCATATTATGAAGAAAAATATCCTGAAAGAAATTTACCAGAAGGAGCAGTTGTTACAAGATTTGCTCCTAGTCCAACAGGATTTGTACATATAGGAGGATTATATCAAGCCTTAGTTGCAAGAACTGTTGCAGAAAAAACAGGTGGAGTATTTTTCTTAAGAGTTGAAGATACAGACCAAAAAAGAGAAGTAGAAAATGGAGTAACAGGGATAGTAAATTCTTTAAAAGATTTTGATATGGCACCAGACGAAGGAATGATTTCAGACACAGAAGAAATCGGAAATTATGGACCATATAAGCAAAGTCTTAGAAAAGAGATATACCAAGCATATGCAAAATACTTGCTAGAACAAGGAAAAGCATATCCATGTTTCTGTACACCAGATGATTTAGAGGAAATAAGAAATAAACAAGAAGCTGCAAAACTAAGAACAGGATATTATGGTGTTTGGGCAAAATGCAGAAATCTTTCTGTTGAAGAAATGGCTGAAAAAGTTAAGGCAGGAGAACCATATATAATTAGATTCAAATCACCAGGTAGAGAAGATAGAAAAATCAAACATAAAGATGTTATAAAAGGAAATGTTGATTTTCCAGAAAACGACCAAGACATAATTATAATAAAATCAGATGGTCTTCCAACATATCACTTTGCACATGCAGTTGATGATCATTTAATGCATACAACACATGTAATTAGAAGCGATGAATGGTTATCATCAGTACCATTACATTTGCAATTATTCCATGAATTGGGATTTAAAGCACCAAAATACGCACATATATCACCGATCATGAAAAATGACAATGGCGGAAAACGTAAACTAAGTAAAAGAAAAGACCCAGAAGCAGCAGTTTCATATTATAAAGAACAAGGAATTCCAACAGATGCAGTAAAAGAATATTTATTAAATATTGCGAATTCTACATTCGAAAATTGGAGAAGAGCAAATTCAGATAAAAAAATTGAAGAATTTGATTTTCAATTAAATAAGATGAGTGTAAGTGGTGCCTTATTTGATATGATAAAATTATTAGATATTGGAAAAACAGTAATTTCTAAAATGACTGCAGAAGATGTGTATGAAAAAGCATTAAAGTGGGCAGAAGAATATGATAATGAACTTGCAGACTTATTAAAAGATAAGGAATATGCTTTAAAAATATTTGGAATTGAAAGAGGAAATAAAAAGCCAAGAAAAGATATTGCAAAATGGTCTGATGTTAAAGAAAATATTTCATATATGTATGATTCTGAATTTTACAAAAATACTCAAGAATATCCATATCAACCAGCAATTTCAAATAAAGAAGATATTTCTAAAATATTAGATTTATATATTGAAAAATACTATGATGAAAATGATGATAAACAAACATGGTTTGACAAAATAAAAGAAGTTGCAGGAAAAATGGGATATGCTAAAGAAGTAAAAGAATTCAAAGCAAATCCAGGAATGTATAAAGCTCATGTTGGTGATGTAAGTACAGTTTTAAGAGTTGCTTTAACTTCAAGAACTAATACACCTGATATGTATGAAATAATGCAAGTTCTTGGAAAAGACAGAATTGCCAAACGTTTCGAAGTGGCTAAAACAAATTTAAAATAATAGAATTTAATTGCAGATAAGCAAAGGTGTATAAAGTTACTTAAATGAAAAGGAGGAATTCAATATGGATTACAACATTGGAGATATAGTTAGAACTAAAAAACCACATCCATGTGGAAGTAAACTATGGGAAATAACCAGAGTTGGTGTTGATTTTAAACTAAAATGCCAAGGGTGTGGACATATTGTAGTTCTAGAAAGACCTAAAGCATTAAAAGCAATAACAAAAATAGAGAAAAGAGCAGACTCATAGAGTTTGCTCTTTTAAATAAGATTCAATTACTTTCCAAACTTCATCACTATAAACTTTTCTCTCAGAAGAAAATGGAAGAGTTGTAATATCACCAATAGGGTTAAGTTGCTTTTGGATGTTTTGGGTAGCATTATCAACTTTAGTTTTGGCAATCTTATCAGCTTTATTGGTCAAAATCATACAAGGAAGACCACTTCTTATAACATAATCATACATTAAAAAATCATTAGAAGTAGGGTCATGCCTAATATCAACTAAAAATATAATAAGACAGATTTCCTTGCGAGTTTTTAAATAATGTTCAATGAATTCTCCAACTTTAATTTGTTCTTGTTTTGACATTTTGCTATAACCATAACCAGGTAAGTCAACAAAATAAAACAAATCGTCAATATTATAAAAATTCAGTTGGCGAGTTTTACCAGGTTCGCTACTTGTACGAGCAAGTTTCTTTCTATTAATCATAGTATTAATAAAACTAGATTTTCCAACATTTGACTTTCCAACTAGAACTACTTCTGGTAATCCGTTTTTAGGATATTGATTTTCTCTAACAGCAGAGATTTCAAATTTCGGATTTTTAACTATCATAATATATAAATTCCTTTCTTACACCAATGAAACCAGTTCTTTGCTATGCATTTTAAAATTTTGCACCGATAAGAACTGGTTCTAAATGTTTCTTTATTTTTTTACAGGTACTAATTTAGCTTTTCCACCCATATATGGTCTTAAAATTTCTGGAACAGTAATAGTTCCATCTTCATTATAATTGTTTTCGATAACTGCAATTAATCCTCTAGGAGTGGCAACAACTGTATTATTTAATGTATGAACATAGTAATTTCCTTTTTCTCCTTTTGCACGAATGCCTAAACGTCTAGCTTGAGCATCACCTAAAGTAGAACAACTACAAACTTCAAAATATTTTTGTTGACGAGGACTCCAAGCTTCAATATCACATGATTTAACTTTTAAATCAGCCAAATCTCCTGAGCAACAGTCTAATTGTCTAACAGGAACATTGAAACTTCTAAATAGATCAACACTTAGTTTCCACATTTTATTATACCAGTTCATAGAATCTTCTGGTTCACAAAGAACAATCATTTCTTGTTTTTCAAATTGATGAACACGATATAATCCCCTTTCTTCAAGACCATGTGAACCAATTTCTTTTCTAAAGCAAGGAGAATATGATGTCATCATTATTGGCAAATCAGATTTTTTAATAATTTGACCTTTAAATTTTCCAATCATAGAATGTTCAGAAGTACCAATTAAATATAGGTCTTCACCTTCAATCTTATACATCATAGCATCCATTTCTTCAAAACTCATTACACCTGTAACAACATCAGAACGAATCATAAATGGTGGAATACAGTAGGTGAAACCATTATCAATCATGTAATCTCTAGCATATGCAAGCATTGCTTCATGTAATCTTGCAATATCGCCAATTAAATAATAGAATCCCATACCACTAGTTCTTCCAGCACTTTCTTTATCTAAACCATTGAAAGTATTTATAATATCTGCATGATGTGGAATTTCATAATTTGGGACTGTTGGTTCGCCAAATTTTTGAACTTCTACATTTTCACTATCATCTTTTCCAATAGGAACACTTGCATCCATTATATTAGGAATTTTCATCATTCTTTCTTTTATTTCTTCAGAATATTTTTCTTCAAGAGCTTCATTTTCTTCAAGAGCTGCATTTATTTTTTGAACTTCTTGTCTTAATTTTTCAGCATCTTCTTTTTGACCAGCTTTCATAAGTTGTCCGACTTGTTCACTTGTTTTTTTTCTATCAGCTCTTAAATTATCTCCATTCAATTTTGCTTCTCTATTTTTTTTATCTAATTCTAAAACTTCATCAACTAAAACTAATTTTTGGTCTTGAAATTTTTTCTTAATATTATCTTTTACCAAATCTGGGTTTTCTCTAATCAACTTAATATCTATCATTTTTCTCAATCCCTTTCTTACATTAATGTTGATATTATATAACAAAAGTCCGGAAATATCAATAAAAATTAAATAATTTGTAAATAATAAGCTAAAGAGAAAGGAAGATAAAAATGAATTTATTATGGGAAATTATCCAATTTTTATTTTATGCAGGCTTGATTGTAGTTATATCTAAGGAAATATTAGTAAGAACTTTAAGAAGTTTGGCAGAAAACCTAAAATTAAAGCCAAAAACAGTTGGCGATATCGCGGGAATTGCAACATCTGTACCAGAACTATTAACAATAAGTGCTGCAAGTATTAATGGTTTAATAGGTGCGGGCATTTATAATGTTTTAAGTTCGAATGTAATAAATTTAATTCAATATGTTGGCGCAATTACCTTAAATAAAAATCATAAATCGTTACAAAATAAAGCAATAAAAGTTGATATATATTTGGTTTTAATAACAATATTATTACCTTTACTTTTTAGCTTTATGAAAAGTGAGTTAAGCATTGTAATGGTACCAATTTTGTTTATTTTATATCTAGGCTTTAAGAAAGTAAATAATGATGTGCACCAGTTGTATTTGCCAAAAGAAGATGATGAATCAGAGCAACTAGAAAAAAAGACAGAAATCTCAAAAAAATCAACTAAAATAAAATTAATAAGAGACATAGTGTTATTAATAGCAACAGGCGTATTATTATTTTTTATAGGTGAATGGCTAGGGAACACCTTAGACACACTTTGTGTAGTTTTCAATATACCAGAAATAGTTATTGGAATTATTCTAGGTTTTGTAACAAGCATACCAGAATTAATTACATTCTTCGAAGCGCAAAAACATCATAAAACTATCAGCAACAATAATATGCATGGGGTTGTCGAGGCAACAAATAATTTGCTTATGTCAAATATGATGAATTTATTCATTATACAATCAATAGGGATATTATTGCACACGTGAGATCGCTTTTTTTCCGTGCAAAACTGCACCGATTATCTCGCTTTTTTTCCGTGCAATGCACACCTGAGATCGCTTTTTTTCTGTGCAGTGGATAAATATAGAAAACGATGCATATAATAGTATAAATTGAAATGAGAGAGGGAGAAAATGCAAGAAGAATATTTAATTAATAAAATGTTAAAAAGCAAGACTGATAAAGAATTAGAAGAAGAACTAATGAGAATTATCAGTGAAACTAAAAGAATACTAGAAGTAGCAAGATGCAATTTTGAGTTTGCAGAAGATGAGCTGATTGATTACTATGTTTATCAGATAAAGGCTCATCAATCAAGACTTGATTATTTAATAAAAATTGCTAAAAGTAAGAAAATAAAAGTTGATAGAGAAGCGGAATTAAAATCACGAATATTTGATAAAAAGAATATAGCTGGTTAAAGAATAATTACGTATAAAACAACATAAGGATAGTAGTAATAATTACTACTATTTTTTGAGGTGATAATATGAATATAAATATTCTTGTAATTATATCTTGTATTTGTATGCTATTTATTATAGGGAGAATTTTTATAATTCCAATTAGAAAAATTTTAAAGCTTGTATTTAATTCAATTTTAGGTGGTGTATGCATAATTATAATCAATTGGATAGGAGGTATATGGGGATTTCATATAGGACTGAATTTCTTTACATCATTATGGGTTGGAATTTTAGGTGTTCCTGGTGCAATATTTTTAATTATATTGAAGCTGATTTTATAGTTGCACGGAAAAAAAGCGATCTCACGTGTGCAAAAAAATATACCAGGAGCTATGTAAGCCTCCTGGTATTGATAAAAAATAATGACACACCATACTAGTTTAGAAATGTATGGCACAGCTACGATGTTGAACTTAGGAATCGATTCTGTTGAACTCCAGCATGTTCCAAAAAGCTTTTTCAGCTTTTTTAGTGATAACCACAACAGATATGTTCATATCTGCAAATGGTTTACGAAATGCACTAATGAAGTCGATGGGATACTTATAAACAGTTCCCATCAGCTTATCTTCTGGGATTTTTACAGCTTTTCCAGATTCAACGTGCGTTACAACAAAGCACCGAGAGAGACTCTCGTGATTCACTACCAGTGTTCCTTCTTCTGAGAAGATTATTGTTGAGTTGTTTACTTTTTCTGTCATATTCTTATCCTCCTAATGTTATTTTATGGATAACATAATTATACTACAAAATTTAACAAAATGCAAATTTTTTAAATTATTATTGCGTTAAAATATAAAATAGTGTAAAATATAATTGTGAAAAAGGATTACAAAAGAAAAAAGTACTAAAGAAGGGAGAAAAATATAGCATGAAGAATATATTGCGTCAGCATAGAAAATCCAAAGGCAAGAAAAAAGCAAAGAAATATATATTGTTCATATTTACTCTTATAATGACTACATTTGCGTGGTTTGCATATTCTAAGGTTTTAAATTCACAATTGAATATGCATGTGGCAGCATGGGATATGGAATATTTTATTGGTGAGGAAAAAAAGGAAAATCCTATAGGAATAGAATTTCCTACATTATATCCACATATGCCGGAGCAAACTGTAACTGTTGACATCTTGAATAATGGAGAAGCACTGGTAGATTTAAGCTATAGTATTCAAGCAATATCAATTGCAGGAGTTTCATATGAATTGGTACCAGAAGGAAAGCAACCAACTACAGAAAATTATATAAATATTGAAAAATCAGTTGTGGAAGAAAAAGAAACAGGAGAAGTTGTTGTAAAGGGAAAAATCATAAATGATACAACCAAATTTCCATTTACATTAGAAATTGAACATTCTGCACAAGTATCTGCAAAGAATAAAGCATATTTGAAAGTAACAGCCAATTGGGCAGGTGATAATGATGAATTAGATTCGAAATGGGGATATACAGTAGGAAAATATTTTATGGACAATCCTAAAGCTACATCAGCTATGAGTATTACATTAAGTATTGATTCATACCAGGCAAATGAAGAAATAAAAGGAGGAACAGTAACAACTGAAGGAACATACTTGCCAACAGGATTTACTCAAGTAGAAGGAACAACATTAGAAAATGGATTAACAATTCAAGATAGTAGTGGAAATCAATATGTGTGGATAGAAGTTCCAAAAACAGAAAAAGTTTATCCAACTGCAGGTTTAAAAATTAGAGATTTTACAGATGAGGAATATACTAAAATAGAAAATGATTTACACACATATACGAGTGCATATAGAAATGGAACAACGTATAAAGATGAATATTATTCAGACGAAGCAACAGGATTAACTCGAGAGAAATATATAGAATTAAAGAAGAAAATGTTAAAGAGTGTATACAAAAATGGTGGCTTTTATATTGGAAAATACGAAACTGGATATGAAACAGGAATAGAAGCAAAACCAAGGACATCTGGTTCAGCAACAATTACTCCAAATGAATTACCAATAATAAAGCAAAATGCATATCCATACAATTATGTAACTTGTAGCCAAGCGCAAAAATTAGCAAATATGATGGAATCAGGAAGCTATAATACAAGCTTAATGTTTGGTGTACAATGGGATTTAGTTTTAAAACACTTGGAAAATAAAGGTGTAAAACAATCTTTATTAAGAAATGACAGTAAGACATGGGGCAATTATTCAAACAACTTATGGAGTTCAACAAATGCAGATTCAAAATATGCAATTACTGGACAAGATTGGGTAATAGGTCCATATGGAGAGAAAAAGGTGAATGGAGATATATTGTTATCAACAGGAGCAAGTGATACATTTAGTAAATATGGAATATATGATTTGGCAGGAAACGTATGGGAATGGACACTGGAATATACATCTAATGAAACTAATCCTTGTAGTCTACGTGGAGGAGCTTATAATGACCGCATTAGTAATAATTCTGCAAGTTACAGATATTACTATTATACAACTAATTACAGTATAAATATAGGTTTCCGTACAGCACTTTATTAACAAATAAAAGATACAAAAGCCAATTTGCACACTGATGCAGATTGGCTATTATAAAGTATGGCAAAAAAATCAAAGAAAGGAAGTAGACAAAATGAATGACAAAATAATCATAAAAGGAGCAAAAGAGCACAATTTAAAAAACATAAATTTAGAAATACCAAGAGACAAATTAGTAGTAATAACAGGACTTTCAGGCTCTGGAAAATCATCATTGGCATTTGATACATTATATGCAGAAGGACAAAGAAGATATGTAGAAAGTTTATCATCATATGCAAGGCAATTCTTAGGTTTAATGGAAAAGCCAGATGTAGAATCAATTGAAGGGTTATCACCAGCAATTTCAATAGATCAAAAAACCACATCAAAAAATCCACGTTCAACAGTAGGAACAGTTACAGAAATCTATGATTATATACGTCTACTATATGCAAGAATAGGTGTGCCATATTGTCCAAATTGTGGTAAAAAAATTGAAAAGCAATCAATAGACCAAATTGTAGACAACATAATGAAATTAAAAGAAGGTACAAGAATTCAAATATTGGCACCAGTTGTGCGTAGCAGAAAAGGTGAATATACAAAACTATTTGAAGACTTACAAAAAGACGGATTTGCAAGAGTAAGAGTAGATGGAGAAATCTATGACTTAACAGAAATGGAAGATGTAAAATTAGACAAAAAAAAGAAGCATGAAATAGAAATAGTAGTAGATAGATTAGTAATAAAACCAGAAATAACAGCAAGACTTACAGAATCAATAGAAGTAGCACTAAAACATGCAGATAATTTAGTTTTAATTGATGTTGTAGGAGACAAGACAATTCTATACAGTTGTAATTATGCATGTCCAGATTGTGGATTCAGTTTTCCAGAATTAACACCAAGAATGTTTTCATTTAATAATCCGTATGGAGCTTGTCCAAAATGCTCAGGTATAGGATATTTAATGAAAATGGATGAAGATTTAATAATTCCAGATAAGAACAAAACTTTATATGATGGTGTAAAAGCATTTGGGTCAAGTACAATGAAAAAAGGCGATACAATGGCCAAAATGTATTTTGAAAGTATTGGAAAACATTATGGGGTTGAAATAAAAAACAAAAAAATAAAAGACTTGCCTAAAGACTTCATTGATAAAATTCTTTATGGAACAGGTGATGAAGAAATTGATTTTGAATATTCATCATATGCAGGTACAAGAAAATTCACAGCTCCATTTGAAGGAGTAATCCCAACACTTGAAAGACGTCATAATGAGACAAAATCTCAAGGAATGAGAGATTTTTACGAAATGTATATGAGCAATATGCATTGTGATGAATGTAATGGTGCAAGACTAAAAAAAGAAATTTTATGTATTAAAGTCGGAGGAAAAAATATAAATGAGTTGACAGATATGTCAATTAGAAATATTCAAGAATTCTTGAGAAATCTTGAATTAACAGATTCTCAAAAAATCATTGCAGAGATGATTTTAAAAGAAGTAGATTCAAGACTTCAATTTTTAATTGATGTTGGACTAGAATATCTAACATTATCAAGAAGTGCAGGAACATTATCAGGAGGGGAAGCACAACGTATTCGTTTAGCAACTCAAATTGGTTCAGGACTAACAGGAGTTTTATATATATTGGACGAGCCAAGTATTGGACTTCATCAAAGAGACAATGACAAGTTAATTGCAACTTTGAAAAAATTAAGAGATTTAGGAAATACTTTAATAGTTGTTGAACATGACGAAGATACAATGTATGCGGCAGACCAAATTATAGATATTGGTCCAGGGGCAGGTGTACATGGTGGAAATGTTATGGCACAAGGAACCGCAGAAGAAATCAAACAAGTAAAGGGTTCAATAACTGGTGATTATTTAAGTGGCAGAAAGCAAATACATGTACCATCAAAAAGAAGAAAAGGAAATAAAAAATGCATCGAGGTTGTTGGTGCAACAGAAAACAATTTGAAAAATATCAGTGTAAAATTCCCATTAGGTGTATTTACTTGCGTTACAGGAGTATCAGGTTCTGGAAAAAGTACACTAGTAAATGAAGTTCTATACAAAAATATAGCTCAACAATTAAATGGTGCAAGTGAAAAACCTGGAAAATGTAAACAAATAAAAGGACTTGACAATATAGACAAAATAATTAATATTGACCAATCTCCAATTGGAAGAACACCACGTTCAAACCCTGCTACATACACAGGTGCATTTGATTTGATAAGAGACATATTTGCAGGAACAAATGAAGCAAAAATGAGAGGATATGAAAAGGGTAGATTCAGCTTTAATGTATCAGGAGGAAGATGTGAAAGTTGTAATGGAGACGGTGTTCATAAAATTGAAATGCATTTCTTGCCTGATGTATATGTGCCATGTGAAGTATGTAAAGGAAAAAGATATAATAGAGAGACTCTAGAAGTAAAATATAAAGGAAAAAATATTGCAGACGTTTTAGACATGACTGTTGAAGAAGCATTAGAGTTTTTTGAAAATATCCCAAAAATAAAAAATAAAATACAAACATTATATGATGTAGGGCTTGGATATATCAAGTTAGGACAACCATCAACAACATTATCAGGAGGAGAAGCACAGCGAGTAAAACTTGCAACAGAATTGTCAAAACGAGCTACAGGCAAGACTTTATATATTTTGGACGAGCCTACAACTGGTTTGCATATTGCAGATGTACACAGATTAGTAGATATTTTACAAAGACTTGTGGATACAGGGAATACAATCATAGTAATTGAACACAATTTAGACTTAATAAAAACAGCAGATCACATCATAGATTTAGGACCAGAAGGCGGAGATGCTGGTGGAGAGGTTATTGCTATTGGAACACCAGAACAAATCTGTAAAAATGAAAAAAGCTATACAGGAAAATTTTTGAAACGTTTTGTTTCATAAATAAAATGTATTTGACCTAATTGTGACATTGTGGTAGAATAAGTTCGAAATAAAAAGGAGGAAAACGAAATAAAAAATGAAAAAAATTTCAATAATAGTACCTGTATATTATAATCAGGATAATCTTTTGCCATTATATGCAGACTTAAAGGAAAAAGTTCTTACGAAATTACCAGAAGGAACACAATATGAACTAATAATGGTTGATGACGGGTCAAAAGATAATTCTTATAAAGTAATGCAAGAACTAGCAAAAATTGATTCAAATATAAAAACAATAAGATTATCAAGAAATTTTGGAGAACATGCTGCTATTTTGGCCGGATTGTCTCAATGCACAGGAGACTGTGCTGTAAGAAAAGCAGCTGATTTACAAGAACCATCAGAAATGATATTAGATATGATGAAAAAATATGATGAGGGAAGTAAAGTGGTTTTGGCTGTAAGAGCAGATAGAGAAGAACCAATCACGCAAAAAGCCTTTTCAAATCTATATGCATTTCTGATGAGAAAATTAGCATTACACAATATGCCAAAAGGAGGGTTTGATTCATTTTTAATAGATAGACAGGTTATAAATTTCTTAGTAAAAATGCAAGAATGTAATACATCACTAATGAGTCAAATTTTGTGGGCTGGATTTGAAACTTCAACGGTTCCTTATGTTAGAAAGAAAAGAGAAATAGGAAAATCAAGATGGACACTATCTAAAAAAATCAAATTAGTATATGATTCGCTATTAAGTTTTTCATATTTCCCTATAAAAATGATAACTACAGCAGGAATTTTAAGTTTCTTTATAGCATTAATTTGGTTAGTCATTATAATTTATAAAAAAATGACAGGAATAATTGATGTTGAAGGATATGCATCAATTATTATAATCATGTTAGTCGGATTTGGAATTATAATGTTATCAATAGGAGTGTTAGGAGAATATTTGTGGAGAACTTTTGATGCAGCGAGAAATAGGCCTCCATATATTATAGAAAAAGTGGAAAAGGGAGAAAAAACTGACAATGGATAAAATTTTAGAGATATGTAAAAAACATAAGAAAATTATAATGACTATTTTCTTAATAGGACTATTTTGTTATTATTTGATATGGACTGTATCACAACCATATAATTCATGCCCAGATGAAAAAATGAAATGGGATATTTGCAAATATATTGCAGAACATAATTCAATACCTGACGGAAGAGATGAAAGTATACGAGATTCTATTTGGGGAATTTCGTATGCATTTCAGCCGATTCTTACATATATGATTTGTGCTGTTTTTGTAAAAATAGCATTACTTTTTACTACAAATCACTTTGCATTAGTAGTGGCTGCAAGACTTGTAAGTACAATAAGTATGACATTGACAATATACTTTGTAATAAAGATTTCGAATAAACTTTTTAAAGATAAAGAAATTTATAAATATTTATTTATAGTTTTTATTGCATTTCAACCAATAACAGCATTTTTGGCTTCATATATAAATAATGATTCAACTGCGATTTTGGCAATATCTATTATAATTTATTTATGGATATTAGGATTAGAAAGTAATTGGAAAACAAAGCATTGCATATTACTAGGGTTAGCAGTTGGTTTTTGTGCCTTAACATATTACAACGCATATGGATATATTTTATGTAGTGCATTAATTTGCCTAAGTTCAGCTATCTTAAACAAGATGGATGCAAAAGAGATAGCTAAAAAAGCTTTAATAGTTGCAAGTGTTGCTTTTGTAGTTGCAGGCTGGTGGTTTGTAAGAAATGCAATACTTTATGATGGAGATATATTGGGAACAAAAACGCAAAATGAATATGGAAATAAATATGCCATGGAACAATATAAGCCATCTGCAAGAAAAACACCAGAGAACAGTAATGAAAGTCTTTGGCATATGTTAGATGATGATGCATGGATTCATATAACAACAAGAAGTTTTGTAGGAATGTTTGGATATCAAAATATATTGATGTCAAATAAAATATATTATGCATATTTTTGTATTTGGATTATAGGTGGAATTGGATGTTTATTGAAATTTAAGGAATTATTTATTTATAAAAAAGAAGAAAAGAATAAATATCTTTTAAATTACACTTTTGTGATAGCAATTATTATACCAATAATTTTAAGTATAATATATTCATATACAAGTGATTTTCAGCCACAGGGCAGATATATAATGGGAATTATAATACCATTTACATATTTCCTTGTTAATGGAATACAGGCAGTGTTAGAAAAATTTATAAAATCAGAAAAAATACGAAAGGCTATAATAGTAGTATTAATGCTACTAATTATTGTAATATCATTTAAAGCAATATTTGCATATGTGATACCAGCTTATAGAATAAAATAGAAAGAAGAGGATAAAGATGATAGGATTTAATATACCAATTTATATAGAAGGTTCTTTAGATTGCATAGAAGAAGCAATTAAAAGTAGAAAAATTTGTGGCGATGGAGAGTTTACTAAAAAATGTAGTAAATGGATGGAAGACAAATTTAATGCTACAAAAGTTTTATTAACAACATCTTGTACGGATGCACTTGAAATGGCTGCAATTTTATTAAATTTACAGCCAGGAGATGAAGTAATAATGCCATCTTATACATTTGTATCAACAGCAGATGCATTTATTATGGTTGGTGCTAAAGTGGTTTTTGCAGATATAAATCCTAAAACAATGAATATTGATGAAAATAAGATAGAGGAAGCAATAACACCTAAAACTAAAGCGATTGCAGTAGTTCATTATGCAGGAATTTCACCAGATATGGATAAAATTATGAAAATCGCTAAGAAACACAACTTGAAAGTTGTAGAAGATGCGGCACAAGGATTTATGGCTAAATACAAAGGAAAATATTTAGGAACAATTGCAGACCTTGGATGTTATAGTTTCCATGAAACTAAGAATTACAGCATGGGCGAAGGTGGAGCCATTGTAATAAATGATCCATCATTAATTGAAAGAGCTGAAATAATAAGAGAAAAGGGAACAAATAGAAATAAATTCTTTAGAGGAGAAATTGATAAATATACATGGGTAGATTATGGTTCATCATATTTACCAAGTGAATTAAATTGTGCATATTTATATCCTCAACTTGAAAAAGCAGAAGAAATCAATAATGCAAGATTATCTGCATGGAATTATTATAAAGAAAACTTGCAAGGACTAGAAGATGAAGAAAAAATAACATTACAATATGTCCCAGAATATAGTACTCATAATGCACATATGTTTTATATAAAAGCAAAGAGCTTAGAAGAAAGAACAGCATTAATTAAGTATCTAAAGGGTAATGGAATTCAAGCAGTATTTCATTATATTCCATTACATGATTCTCCAGCAGGAAAGAGATTTGGAAGATTCAATGGAGAAGACAAATACACAACTTCGGAAAGTGAAAAATTAGTAAGATTGCCAATGTATTATGGATTAACAAAAGAAGATCAAGATAAAGTAATAAAAGCAATAAAAGAATTCTATGAGAAGAATTAGTCAGTATAATAACCGAAAGAAAGGAAGTTTCTAAATGAAAAAAATTGTTATTATAGGAGCAAATAATTTTCAGATGCCACTCATAATAAAAGCTAAAGAACTAGGGTATGAAACACATGTATTTGCTTGGGCAGAAGGTGCTGTTGGTGCAGCTTTTGCAGACTATTTTTACCCAATAAGTATAGTAGAAAGAGATAGAATACTAGCTAAATGTAAAGAAATAAAGCCAGATGCGGTTATTTCAGTTGCATCAGATTTGGCCACATTAACAGTAAACTATTTAGCAGATAAATTAGGACTTGTAGGAAATAGCCTTGAATGTACAAGATTATCTACAAATAAATATGAAATGAGAAAAGCATTTTTATCAAATGGAGTATCAGTTCCTAAATTTATAAAAGTTGCTGGGGCAGGTGAAGAAGAAATATCCCAAATAAGAGATTTTTCAATGCCAATTATAGTAAAACCAACAGACAGGTCTGGAAGTAGATCAATTAATAAAATAGAGAGTTGGGAAGAAGCGGAATCTGGAAAATTAAAAGAAGCAATAGAAGCAGCTGTTGAGGTTTCATTTGAGAAAAAGGCGATTATTGAAGAATATATAGCTGGAGATGAGTTTAGTGCTGAAAGTATTTCATATAAAGGAAAACATACGTTGTTGACAGTAACTAGAAAGCAAACAACAGGTGCACCACATTTTATAGAAACAGGACATACTCAACCGGCAGGATTAGATTCAGAAATGTTAGAGAAAATAAAAAAAGAAGTTTTTGCAGGATTAAATAGTTTACAAATTACAAATGGAGCATCACATGCAGAATTCAAAATTACACCTGATGGAAAAGTAAAAATAATCGAAATTGGGGCTAGAATGGGTGGAGATTGCATAGGATCAGACTTAGTAAAAATCTCAACTGGATATGACTTCTTAAAAATGGTTATAGATGTAGCTTTAGGAAATGCACCAGACTTTACAAAAGTTATAGAACCTAAGAAGGCAGTTATCAAATTCATTTTTACAGAAGCAGATATAGAAGAACTAGAAAAAGTAAAAAAAGAGCATCCTGAATACATTTATTATGTGAGTCCAATAGAAAAAATAAATTCTCATAAAATTGTTGATAGTTCAACAAGATATGGATATTATATTTTAGCAATTTAGAAAAGGAGAAGCAATTCCTAATGAACGAAGAAGAGAAAGAAACAAAATTAGTGGAAGTAAAGAATGAAGAAAAAAAGAAAGCAAAACTAAAAGATATTTTTATTCTACAAATAGTTATTGCAATATATACATTATCAACTGTTTGTGCCAAATTTGCATCAGGTCAAGAGTTTATGTCATTTCAGTTTATATTATTTTATGGAATGGAAATGCTGATATTGGCTGTATATGCAATTGTATGGCAACAATTATTGAAAAAATTTGATGTTTCAATAGCATATGCAAATAAAGCTATGGGGCTATTGTGGTCAATAGTTTGGGCAATTTTGATATTCAAAGATACAGTAACGATAAAAAATGTGATAGGAGTAGTCATTGTAATAATAGGGACAATGATAGTAAATAGTGAAGATGAATAAATATGTATTATTATTAATTTTAGCGGTTTTGGTAAGCTCAATATCTCAAATTATTTTGAAAAAAAGCGCTTCTAAAACTTATGATTCAGTTTTAAAAGAATATTTGAATGTGTATGTAATAACAGGTTATGTTTTGATGGTAATTTCAACTGTGTTAGTAGTGTTGGGATTAAAGGGTGTTCCTTATAAAAATGAGCCTATAATTGAGTCTTTAGGTTATCTTTTTGTTATGATACTAAGTAATAGGCTTTTAGGTGAGAAAATAACTAAAAAGAAATTTTTGGGCAATGCACTTATTTTAGTAGGGATTGCGGTATATTATATGCACATTTGAGATCGCTTTTTTTCGGTGCAAAATTGCACCGATTATTTACGTTCTCAGATGTGCAATATTTCTTAAATTTTAATAATAGGTTTATACTTCTCAAGCCACATATTAACTTGACACAAATAAGCCATTAGTTGAGGGCCAGTCATGAGTTGACCGGAACCAAGGACGAGAAAAAGCCTTGCCGTCAGTTTCTAAAATATTTAAAATATATTCCCTATTTAATAGATAATTAATAGGAGCATTTGGATTTGTCATTATGTCAGAAAGCATAGATTTTACTTTGGCAAGATAAGTGGGATTATGAGTCTTTGGATAAGGACTCTTTTTTCTATCCACAATTTCAGGTGGTAAGAATTTACGAGAAACATAACGGAGAAGTCCTTTTTCTCTACCATTTAGAGCCTTAATTTCCCAAGGAATATTCCAAACATATTGAGCAAGCCTATAATCACAGAATGGAACACGTAGTTCAAAGCCATTGTACATGGCCATTCTATCTGAACGGTCAAGAAGAGTTTGCATGAACCAATTCATGGTAAGATGTGATATTTTTCTTTTTTCAGCAGTTTCTAAAGAATCAGTATCAAGAATTTCTACTTGGTCAAGACTTTCGGTGTATCTGTAATTTATATAGTCTTTTAAATTGATTTTTTTCGCAATGTTTGGATGTAAAAGAGTTTGACGTTCATCTATTGCAATTGACCAAGGAAAAGTTCCACTTTGAAGAGCATCTTCGCGGAAAAACCATGGATAACCGCCGAAAATTTCATCAGCGCATTCACCAGTAAGAGCAACAGTAGCAGTTGGTTTAACATATTTGCAAAATAATAGTAAAGATGAATCAATATCGGCCATTCCAGGCATATCTCTGGCAATCATAGCATCTTCTAAATATTCTGCAAGTTCTGGAGTATCAATTACTATTGGATGATGTAAAGTATGAAGTTTGTTTATCATTAAATTTATGTAGTAATTATCTGAGTTTGGTTGAAAATCACTCTTTACAAAATTCTTGTCATTGTCAACATAGTCTATCGAGTAGGTGTCAAGAGGTGGTAGGTTATTCTCAAAACAATAATCTGAAGCGTATTTGGTAATAATGCTTGAATCTAATCCACCTGATAGAAAAGTACATAAAGGAACATCAGAAACCAGTTGTCTAGTTATTGCATCTTTTAAAAGAAACTCTAAATGTTCACAAGTTTGTTCAAAATTTTCAGTGTGAGGTTCACTTTTTAATTTCCAGTATCTTTCAAAATGAAAACCGGAACGGTTAAAAACGGCGAAATGAGCAGGTTTTAATTCAAAAATATTATTAAAAACAGTGGTGCCAGGAGTATGTGCAGGGCCTATGCCAAATAACTCTGAAACTCCTTGAGAATCAAGAATTTTTTGAACACCAGGATATTGAAACAAAGCCTTGATTTCTGATGCGAAAATAAAAGAATTATTTTGCATTGTATAAAATAAGGGTTTAACGCCAAAATGGTCTCTAGCCATAAAAAGTTCTTCTTTTTCTGAATCCCAAATTGCGAAAGAGAAAATACCATTCAAGTGATGTACAACATCCTTTCCATAAAAAATATAACTTTTTAGTAAAACTTCTGTATCAGAGTAACTTGTAAAAGTGAATCCGTTTTCTTCTAAAGTTTTTCTTAATTCATTTGTGTTGTAAATTTGACCATTATAAGTAATGACTATTTCAGAATGCTTTTTTTCTGTTTTACTACTTATCATAGGCTGTTTACCACCAATAGGGTCAATAACAATTAATCTTCTGTGTGCCAGACCAACATGTTCTTTTAAATAATATCCTTCCTCATCTGGACCACGTTTGGAAAGAGAATTATTCATATTTTGTAAGATTTTTTTATAGTTCAAAAGATTTTGCTTATAATTTACAAATCCAACAATTCCACACATAAAAAGCCTCCAATCAATTTAAGATTTTGTTTATTCATTCTATAATATATGCCATATTTCAAGAAAAGTTGCACAAAATTCTTAAAAATTATTGACAAATGGCAAAAATGACTGTATAATCTTAAAGTGACAAAATCAATGAATAAGTAAAAAATGAATGGATATATACATATATCTTATGCGAGGAGGGATTAAGATGGCACAACCAAAAAGAAGATGGTCAAAAGCTAGAACACATTTAAAAAGATCTACATGGAAAGTAGAACAACCTAAATTTGCTACTTGCCCACATTGTCATGAACCAGTAATGCCACACAGAGTATGCTCTAACTGTGGATATTATGATGGAAAAGAAGTAGTTGCAAAAAAAGTAGAAGAATAATTAGATGACAAACGCCAATAGGGCGTTTTTGTGGTGCTATTGTATAAAATCATCAAAAAAAGATATAATAGCAATAACTGTAAAAATTTAAGGAGGAATTTAAAGTGAAAAAATTAAGAAAAACAAAAATTGTAGGAACAATAGGTCCAGCAAGTGAAAACAAATTAGAAGAATTATTTGATGCAGGGTTAAATGTTTGCAGAATCAACTACTCACATGGAAGTTGGGATGAACAATCAGAAAAAACAGAAAAAATAATCAAATTAAGAGAAGAAAAAGACCTACCAATTGCATTGCTATTAGATATGAAAGGTCCTGAAATTAGAACAGGAATGTTATATACAGGAAAAAATACAAAAATCCAATTAAAAGATGGACAAAAATTCACACTAGTTAATGAAGACATTACAGGTGATGAAGAAAAAGTTTCTGTAACATACAAAGAATTATATAAAGATGTACAACCAGGTACAAAAATATTAATTGATGATGGAGCAATAGAATTAAAAGTTGACGAAGTTGTAGGAAAAGACATAGTTACAACAGTTGTTCATGGAAATGGATTAGGAAGCAGAAAAACTATGAACTTACCTGGAACAGTAATCAGATTACCAGGATTAGCTGAAAAAGATATAGCTGATTTAAAAGCTGCTTGTGAACATGATTATGACTTTGTTGCAATTTCATTTGCAAGAAATTTAGATGATATAAGACAAGTAAGAAAAGTATTAGATGAAAATGGTGGAAAAGATATCCAAATAATAACAAAAATTGAAAATGTTGAAGGATTATCAAACTTAGATGATATTCTTAACGAAGCTGATGGACAAATGATAGCACGTGGTGACATGGCTACAGAAACAGACTTTACAGAACCACCAGTTGTTCAAAAAAGAATTATAAGAACATCAAATAAAATATTCAAACCAGCTATTACAGCTACACAAATGTTAGAATCAATGACACATCAACCATTACCAACAAGAGCAGAAGCAAGTGATGTTGCAAATGCTATCTATGATAGAACAAGTGCAATCATGCTTTCTGGAGAATGTGCACAAGGTGATTATCCAGTTGAATGTGTTCAAACAATGGTTAAAATTGCTAATAGAGTTGAACCAGAAATCCATTATTGGAAGAGATTTGACAATAATGAATATTTAGATTTATCAGATGATGGAGCAAAAATCGCTTATTCATCATGTGTAACAGCTAAAAACTTCAATGCAGATGCAATCGTTGTATATACACATACAGGTGATTCTGCAAGAACATTAGCAGGTTTAGGAGCTGGATGCCCAATCTTAGCTGTAACAGACAACAGAAGAACATTCCATCAATTAGCAGTAGTTTGGAATGTAACTCCTGTATATGTTGAAGGAGAAGAAACAATTGAAGAAACAGTTGAAAAAGGAATCCAAAAATTAAAAGAAAAAGAAATTCTAGAAAAAGGTGATGTTGTAGTTCTACTAGGTGGAGCTCAAACATTTACACAAGGACTAGACAAAAAAGTTCTTGGAGGAATCGTAAGAATTTAATTATAAAAAATATCACAATATTGATTAAGTATCTTTATTGTGATATTTTTTGTTTTAACTTGACTATTCAGTCTAATTGTAAAAAAAAGGTTATAAAGATATAATCAATAACAAAGAATTAACTAAAAAGTTAAAGGGAGGCAATAAGGTGGTAATAGACAAGATAAAAAAAATAAACAAAGTTCAAAAAAGAGTAAAAAATGAAAAAGCATCTGATATGCTAATAGGAAAATGGATAAAATGTGACAACTGCAAAGAAATTTTATATAAAGAAGAAGTACATAATAATTTTAGTGTATGTCCAAATTGTGGGAAGCATTTTAGAATTTCAGCAAGAAGGAGAATAAAACAAATCATAGATGAAGGAACATTTGAAGAAATTGGAGAAAATCTTGAAACGGCAGATCCATTGAATTTTGAAGGATATCTAAAAAAGGCAGAGATGTTAAAACAGAAAACAAAAATAGATGAAGCAGTTAAATGTGGAACAGGAAAGATAAATGGAAAAGAAGTAGCAATAGCTATAATGGATGGAAATTTCATGATGGGAAGTATGGGAAGTTGTGTGGGAGAAAGAATCACACTAACGATAGAAACATCAATTGAAAAGCGTATCCCACTAATAATTTTTTGCGTATCTGGCGGAGCGAGGATGCAAGAAGGAATAATTTCACTTATGCAGATGGCAAAAACATCAGCAGCTTTAGCGAAACATAATGAAGCAGGACTATTATATATATCAGTTTTGACAGACCCAACAACAGGTGGAGTAACTGCAAGTTTTGCAAGTTTAGGAGATGTGATTTTGGCGGAACCAAATGCTTTAATAGGTTTTGCAGGCCCAAGGGTTATAGAACAAACAATAAAGCAAAAATTACCAGAAGGATTTCAAAGAGCAGAATTTTTATTACAACACGGTTTTATAGATAAAATTGTTGAAAGAAAGGACATGAAAGAAACACTATATAAAATAATAAATTGCACGGAAAAAAAGCGATCTCAAGTGTGCAATTGCACGGAAAAAAAGCGATCTCAGGTGTGCAATGCACCGAAAAAAAGCGATCTCAAGTGTGCATGGGAAAAAGTGTGTCTAGCAAGAATGGCGGAGCGCTCAAAAACCATGGAGTATATAAATGAGATTTTCACTGATTTCATTGAATTGCATGGTGACAGATGTTTTGGAGATGATAAGTCAATAATTGGAGGAATTGCCCTATTAGGAGATATTCCAGTTACAGTAATAGGAGAACAAAAAGGAAAAAATATTAAAGAAAATATGGAAAGAAATTTCGGGATGCCAAACCCAGAGGGATATAGAAAGGCTTTAAGACTTATGAAACAAGCAGAAAAATTTGATAGACCAATTATAACTTTTATTGATACACCAGGGGCATATCCAGGAATGGGAGCAGAAGAAAGAGGGCAAGGTGAAGCAATAGCTAGAAGCATTTGTGAAATGTCAAATTTAAAAGTTCCAATCATATGTGTTGTAATAGGTGAAGGGTCTAGTGGAGGAGCTTTAGCAATAGGAGTAGGAGATAGAATTGTTATGCTAGAAAACGCAGTATATTCTATCCTTTCACCAGAAGGATTTGCAAGCATTCTTTATAAAGACTCTGGCAAAGCTAAAGAAGCTGCTGAAAATATGAAAATAACTGCTAAAGATTTACAAAAATTTAAAATTGTTGATAAAATAATAGAAGAACCAGAAAGCGGAGTTCAAGATGATTTTGAAAATGTAGCAAGTAATTTGAAAGTGTACATTACAGATGAAATTCAAGAGCTGGAGTCGCTTTCAAAAGAAGAACTGATAGATGAAAGATATAAAAAGTTTAGGAAAATCGGACAAAGCGAATTAGTATAAATAATAAAATGAAAATTAAATAATACTATTAGTATAAATAAGATGGAGGAAATCAAATGATATTAAAAGATAAAAAAATAGTGATAATGGGAATAAGAAATAAATGGAGTATAGCATGGGGAGCTGCACAATCAGCATATGAACAAGGAGCACAAGTGATTTTTACATGTGGGTCCATGGAAAAGATTGAAAAAATTAAAGAGCTTACAAATGAAATTCCAAATTCGGATGTATTTGCATGTGATGCGAGTTCAGATGAGAGTATAAAAGAATGTTTCGAAAAAATTAAAGAAAAGTATGGAAAAATTGATGGAATCTTACATGCTATTGCACATGCAAACACAGAAGATTTAAGAAATGACTTCATTTTAACTTCAAGAAGTGGATATGCACATGCCTGTGATGTTAGTGCATATTCATTAATAGCGGTTGCAAAAATAACTAAAGAATTAGATATGTTAAATGCTGGTGCAAGTATTGTGTCATATACATATTATGGAGCAGAAAAAGTTGTTGATGGATATAATATAATGGGAGCAGCTAAAGCAGCATTGGAAGCCAATATTAGATATTTAGCAAAAGATTTAGGAAAAATAGATGTCAGAATTAATGGAATTTCAGCCGGACCTATAAAAACACTTTCAGCAAAAGGAATAAAAGATTTTAACAGTATATTAGATGTTGTAGAAGAGAAGGCACCATTACATCAAAACGTAACCCCTAAACAGGTTGGAGATGCTACAAGCTTTTTATTTAGTGACATGGCTTCTGCAATAACAGGAGAAATAATTCATGTTGATAATGGTTTTTCAATAATTGGAGTATAGCACCGATTATCTCGCTTTTTTTCTGTGCAATTTTGCACCGATTATCTCGCTTTTTTTTCGTGCAATTTTGCACTGATTATCTCGCTTTTTTTCTGTGCAATTTTGCACCGATTATCTCGCTTTTTTTTCGTGCAATTTTGCACTGATTATCTCGCTTTTTTTTCGTGCAAATTTTTAGTAATCCGCTAACTATTGGGAATAACCAAAATATCTGCACCGAAAAAAAGCGATCTCACGTGTGCATTGCACCGAAAAAAAGCGATCTCAAGTGTGCATTGCACCGAAAAAAAGCGATCTCAAGTGTGCAAAGAAAAAAATTTTAGAAAAGCTTGATTTTTGTACTAAAATATAGTACAATAATTGTGTGAAAAAAATGTTCCTTAAACTTAGCACAATAAAAAACACCTATTATTGTAGCTCGGTATAAGGAGAAAAAGAAATAGGAGGTGTTATTATGACAGCAGAAAGAAAACAACAAATCATTAATGAATATAGAAGAGACGAAAAAGATACTGGTTCATCAGAAGTTCAAATAGCTCTTTTAACAGAAAGAATTAATGAATTAACAGAGCATTTAAAAGTTCATAAAAAAGACAACCATTCAAGAAGAGGACTTTTAAAAATGGTTGGAAAAAGAAGAAATTTATTAAACTACTTAGCTAAAAAAGACGAAGAAGCATATAAAGACTTAGTTAAAAAATTAGGACTAAGAAAATAGTTGATAAGTTGTAAGGGGGCGTTTGCAACATGCAATGCTCCCTTTATTAGTAAATTGAGATTAGAAAAGTAGCTTGTATAATGTTTTAAATATGATGTAAAGTTTAAGATATTATAGAGGTTACAATCTATATCTAATTTGCTAATAAAATACAGGTGTTAATGTAAGGAAAGAAAGGTAGGAAAAATATGTTTAAAAGTTATGAAACAGAATTAGCAGGAAGAAAACTTGTAATAGAAACAGGTAAAATATGTGGACTAGCAAATGGAAGTGTAGTTGTAAAATATGGAGATACTGTAGTAATGGTAAATGTTACAGCATCAAAAGAGCCAAGAGAAGGAATAGATTTTTTCCCATTATCAGTAGATTATGAAGAAAAATTATATTCAGTTGGAAAAATTCCAGGTTCATATCAAAAAAGAGAAGGAAAGCCAAGTGACAAGGCAATTTTAACATCAAGAGCAATTGATAGACCTCTAAGACCATTATTCCCAAAAGATTTTAGAAATGATGTTGTAGTTGTTGCAACAGTTTTATGTGTAGAGCAAGACAATTCACCAGAAGTTGCAGCAATGATTGGAGCTTCAGCAGCATTATCAATTTCAGATATTCCATTTGGAGGACCAACAGCAGCAGTAAATGTAGGTTTAGTTGATGGAGAAATTATCATAAACCCAACAGAAGTACAAAGAGAAAAAAGTGATTTAACATTAACAGTTGCAGGAACAGCTGAAAAAGTAGCAATGATAGAAGCAGGAGCAAATGAAGTTCCAGATGATTTAATGCTAGAGGCAATCAAAAAAGGGCATGCTGAAATCAAAAAAGTATGTGAATTCATTCAAAAAATGAAAGACGAAATAGGAAAACCAAAATTTGAATATAAGTCATTTGCAGTTGACCATGATTTATATGAATTTTTAGAGACTAACTTTACGGATAAAATGAAAGTAGCTGTACAAGAAATAGACAAAGAAACTAGAGACAACAATGTTGCTACATTATCAGAAGAAATTACAGCAGCAGTAACTGAAAAATTAGGAGAAGAAGCAGCAGCAGAAAGAACACAAGAAATTGGAGAAGCAATATATAAATTAGAGAAAAAATGTGTAAGAGACATGATATTTTACGAGCATAAAAGAGTTGATGGAAGAGCAATTGATGAAATAAGACCATTATCATGTGAAGTAGGAGTATTACCACGTACACATGGAAGTGCATTATTTACAAGAGGACAAACTCAAGTAATGTCAGTAGTAACATTAGGAATGTTAAGTGAAGAACAAGATTTAGATGGAATTGATACAGAAACAGCAAAAAGATATATGCATCAATACAATTTCCCTGCATATAGTGTTGGAGAGGCTAGACCATCAAGAGGTCCTGGAAGAAGGGAAATTGGTCATGGAGCATTAGCTGAAAAAGCATTAGTACCAGTACTACCTTCAAAAGAAGAATTTCCTTATGCTATAAGAGTTGTATCAGAAGTATTATCTTCAAATGGTTCAACATCACAAGCAAGTATATGTGGAAGTACATTATCATTAATGGATGCAGGTGTTCCTATAAAAAGACCAGTTGCAGGTATTTCAACAGGACTTGTAACAAATCCAGAAAATCCAGATGATTATGTAATGCTAACAGACATTCAAGGACTTGAAGATTTCTTTGGAGACATGGACTTCAAAGTTGGTGGCACTGAAAAAGGTATTACAGCTATCCAAGTTGATATCAAAGTAGATGGATTATCATATAAGATAATTGAAGAAGCTTTTGCTAGAACTAGAAAAGCAAGACAATATATTTTAGATGATATTATGAAACCAGTTATTTCTGAACCAAGAGAAGAAATTTCTAAATATGCACCACAAATAGTTACAACTCAAATTAAGGTTGAAAAAATAAAAGATGTTATCGGAAAAGGTGGAGAAACTATAAATAAAATAATTGACGCAACAGGCGTAAAAATCGACATTGAAGAAGATGGACAAGTTATGATATATTCTCCAGACCAAGATAAAGCATATGAAGCTTTAGACATGATTGAAGACATTGTTAGAGAATTTGAAGTTGGACAAATTTACTATGGAACAGTTACTAGAACTACTTCATTTGGAGCATTTGTTGATATTGGTGGAGGAAAAGAAGGTTTAGTTCATATCTCTAAGATAGCAAAAGAAAGAGTTAATAAAGTTGAAGATTATGTTAAACCAGGAGATAAGGTTCCTGTAAAAGTTATTGGAATTGATGACCAAGGTAAAATTAATCTTACTATGAAAGATTTAGTTGATTTAAGTCAAGAAAAAATCTTAGAAGAAGAACTTAAGGACGATAATAAAGAAGAATAAAAATTAGTCAGGATAACGACATGAAAAAATTTTTCATGTCGTTATTTTGTTGTCAGAGTAATTTTATATATTTATGTTGACAAATTGTGAAAAAAATTGTAAAATATTAAAGTAATTAGTATTTTTTTAACTGAACAGGAGGTAGATTATGCATATTGTACAATGCTATGAATTGGAAGAAAAATCTGCAGAAGGCTATTTTAAAGGAGTATTGCGGGACACAACAACAATAGGTAGATGGACATTGGAAGTTACATCTAACGAAACTTCATTATTAAGATTAGCAGAAGTGGTGTATACAATTCTTAAACCCGAATGCAAAGCCTTTGAAAGTCTGAATATTGAAGAATTATACTATTCTTTCAAAAAGCAACCTATAATTTTTAAAAAAGAAGATAATAATATAACAATTTTAAAAAAAATGTTAAGTCGTGTTCAGTGCGAGTAAGATTTTTTGCTCATAATAAAAGTAAGCTTGGATAATATAATTTTATCCAAGTTTACTTCTATTTTTAATGGAATTCAGTAAAAGAACCTAAGAGTTTTTTTGCTAATAGTAAAATTTCGATTTTAATTTTCACATTTTCAAATTCTGTTTTTATCTATTTTGTCCATTTTTTTATAAAATTTGCATGGTCTGAATAGTAACCAATGTCGTATAATTTTTTATAAAAAATACTTGATTTTACGAGAGTAGTATGCTAGAATAGAGGTGTACTATTTTAGTATGGTTTAGAAATTTATTTCAAAAATTCAAATTATTTATATCAAAGTAAAAAATCGTAGAAGAGAAAGAACATTGAAAACTAAATAAAAAGGAGGTAGATATCATATTACCAGAGCGAAAATACATTTTTACATATTCAGATTATTTGTTAGTAACAGGACAAATAGAAGAATATAAAAGAGTAAAAGATGAAGTAGAAAGGCAATTAGAGGAATATTATCTTAAAGATGATTTACAATGTAATGAGGAATCAGCAGAATACATTCTAGATAAAAAACATGATAAAATGTTTAAAGAAATACTATACGATGAAAAAGAAATGAAAAAATTTATAGGAGAATTCATTTGGTATGGTTTTAATGAAGAACTGGAATTACAAAATGGAGAATACATTACTAAATTCGGAAGTGGAAAATTAGTAGATATACTTTATAAAGTAAAAGGACAAGATATTTATTTTTTAATAGAACATCAAACAAAAATCGATTATAACATGCCATTTAGAATGCTAGAATATAGTGTAGAAATAAGTAGGAGGGCTATGAAGAATATGAATAAATGTCATGAAGAATACAAATATCCATTAATTATACCAATAGTAATTTATACAGGGAATAGAAAATGGTCAGTATCCACTAAATATTCAACTGAAGTGGTGAAAGTATTAAAAAATCATATAAAAGGGATAGATATAGAATATAAAGTTATTGATATAAATGAATTAGAAATTGATGAATTATTACGAATTAATACAAATCTTACTAAAGCAATGGCATTGGAAAAATGTAAAAATCCAAAAGAATTATTTGAATGTTTTAATGAAATAATAAAAAATGCAACTACCGATGATGAACTAGAAGATATGAAAGAAACATTAAAATATTTATATGAAAAAATTGAAGTAAAAGATTTAATGAAAATAATGAGAATTATTGAAGAGAAGGAGGAAAAAGATATGAGTACAATTCAGGAAAGAGTGAGAGATTGGTTTAATGAGGCAGAAGCCAGAGTAAATGAGATGGAAGCTAAACTAAATAAAGCAGAAGAAAAAATTAAAGAGAACGAAGAAAAAGAAGAAAAAGCAATAAAAGAAGCGAAAAAAGAGACATTAAAAGATGTAATTATAAGAATGTTAAAAATACAATTAACATATGACACTATAGAACAATTAACTGGTGCTAGTATAGAAGAAATAAAAGAAGTAAGAGACGAGCTAATATGTCAAAAAATTTAAGAATAAAACCATATTAAAATAGAAAGTACATATATTCACTTGAATATGTGTACTTTTTTTTACGTATATGATAAAATACATACAATTATAAAAACAGCATTATGAGTTATGAAAGGAATGAAATCAAGCATGGCGAATGAAGTAAAATGGACAGAAGAGCAAAAACAGGCAATATATGAAAAAGGAAGCAATATACTAGTTGCAGCAGCAGCAGGAAGTGGAAAAACAGCAGTATTAGTAGAAAGAATAATAAACAAAATAATAAATGAAAACATAGATATAGATAAATTATTAGTAGTAACATTTACAAATGCAGCAGCATCAGAAATGAGAGAAAGAGTATTAAACGCAATATATAAAAAAATAGATGAAGAACCAGAAAACGAGAAATTACAAAAGCAAATAATTTTATTAAATAGAGCAAGTATATGCACAATAGACTCATTTTGTTTAGATGTTGTAAAAAACAATTTCTTCGAAATAGATATAGGCCAAAACTTTAGAATAGGAGACACTACAGAAATAGAAATACTAAAACAAGATGTGCTAGAAGACTTATTTGAAGAAAAGTATGAAGCAGAAGATGAAGATTTTACCAAATTAATAAATACATATACGAGTTACAAAGATGATACACCATTAAAAGAACTAATTTTAAAAATTTATACATATATTCAGAGCAATCCATTTCCAGAAAAATGGTTAAAAGAAAAAATAGAAATGTTTAACTTGTCAGAAAAACTGGAAGAAGATTTTTCGAAAACAATCTGGGGAGAGCTGTTGTTAAAACAAGTAAGAGAAATAGTAGAAGATTCAGAATTAAAACTTGAAGCAGAAAGACAAAATTTAGCCAAATACCCTGAATTACAAAAATACTTTCTAATTATAAATGATGACATAGAACAATTACAAATGCTAAAAATAAATTTGGATTCATGGAATAAAGCATATGAAATAGCATCAAACATAAAATTTAAAACTTGGGCAACAGACAAGAAAATAACATTTGAAGCAAAAGATGATGCAAAAGCAACAAGAGATATGGTAAAAGCAAACCTAAAAAAGGTAACTGAAAAAATTTTAATATTTAATTCAAAAGAGGCAAATGAAGACATAAATGATATGTATGAAGTTCTGAAAAAACTAGGAAATATAATTATAGAATTTGGAAAGATGTTTGAAAAAAGAAAAAAAGATAAAAATATTGTAGATTTTAGTGATGTTGAACATTTTGCATTGCAAATCTTATTAAAAGAAGATGGTACACCATCTGAAATAGCCAAGAAATATCAAAAAAAATATGAAGAAATTGCAATTGACGAATATCAAGACAGTAATTTAGTACAAGAATATATATTAAATTCAATTTCAAGAGAAAACAATATTTTCATGGTAGGAGATGTAAAGCAAAGTATTTATAAATTCAGACAAGCAAGACCAGACTTGTTTTTGGAAAAATATAAAACATATCAAACGAAAAACAATCAAAAAGATGGAGATAATCTAAAAATTCAATTATTTAAAAACTTCAGAAGTAGAAAAGAAGTGTTAGACTTTTCAAACAAAATATTTACAAGCATAATGAGTGAAGAATTAGGAGAATTAAACTATACAGAAGAGGAATATTTAAACTTAGGTGCGAACTATGAAGATACAAATCAAGATTTAAAAGCAGAAATAGATATATTGCTTACAGATGATACAGACGAAGAAGATTTATCGGCAGAGCAAAAGGCTAGTGCAACTACATCAACCTGGAAAGAAACAAATGGAGAGGAAAATGATTCAGAAGAAGAAATAGAAAGAGTAGAGAATATAGAATTAGAAGCAAAATTTGTGGCAAATAGAATTAAAGAACTAGTAGAAAACAAATTTCAAATATATGATGCAAAAAAACAGGAAAAAAGAGATATAAAATATAAAGACATAGTAGTTTTATTAAGATCAACAAAAGATCCTGCACCAATATTTGAAAAAGAAATTTTAAATTTAGGAATGCCAGTATTTAGTGACTCATCAGCAGAATACTTAGAAAGCATAGAAATTCAGACAATAATGAGCTTATTAAAAATTATAGATAACCCATTACAAGAAATCCCATTAGTAGCTGTAATGAGGTCAATGATTGGAGGATTTACAGACAATGACTTAGTAGAAATTAGACTAAGTGATAAATACGACAATTTTTACAATACTATTTTAAAATCAAAGCAAAGTGTAAGCAATCCATTACGAGCAAAAATAGACCAATTTTTAAATAATCTAGAAATATGGAGAAAAGAACAAGAATATTTAAGTTTAGACGAATTAATCTGGAAAATATATAATGACACAGGATATTATAATTATGTAGGTTTAATGACAAATGGAGAATTACGACAAGCAAATTTAAAAATGTTATTTGAAAGAGCCAAACAATGTGAAAGCATAAGTTTTAAAGGATTATTTAATTTTATAAATTACATAGAAAAAATAAAAACAAGCAGTAAAGACATGGATTCCGCTAAAATAATAGGCGAAAATGATGATGTAATAAGAATAATGAGTATTCATAAAAGTAAAGGACTTGAATTTCCAGTAGTATTTTTGTCAGGAACAGGAAAGCAATTTAACATGCAAGATCTTAACAATAAAATTTTATTACATCCAGAAATAGGAATAGGTGTAAAATACATAGACTATGATATGCAAATAGAGTATGATACATTATCAAAACAAGCTATGAGAAATCAAATAATGTTAGAAACTTTGTCAGAAGAGATGAGGGTGTTATATGTTGCATTAACAAGAGCAAAAGAAAAATTGATTATTACAGGATATTCAACTACTGATAAACAAAATGGATTACATGATATATGTGACAAGTATAGTGAACTAAATTCTATTTTGTTAAAAAAATGTAAAACATATTTAGATTGGATGGAACTTGTATACATTTACAATCAAGACGAAATGAAAGAACTTTCTAATATAAATGTATATACTAAAAAAGAAGTGCTAAAAATGTGTAAAACAGAAGAAGTGGAAAAGGAAAATACAGAAAAACAAATTTTGGATAAAATATCAAAAGTGAAAATAGATGACGAAGAAAAAAAGAAGATATCAAAAATCTTAGAATATAAGTATAAATATCAAGATTCAACAATAATACCAACTAAAACATCTGTAACAGAACTGAAAATTGCACCGAAAAAAAGCGATCTGAAATGTGCAAAATTTTTGAAAGAAGATACTGAAACTAAGATTACTAATGCTCAAAAGGGTACATTGATTCATCTATGCATGCAAAAACTTGATACACAAAACAAGAACTACACATATAGTCAAATAAAAGATTTAGTACAAGATTTAGAAAATAAAAAAATAATAACACATAAGGAGGCAGAAGCAATTAATATTAATAAAGTTTATCAATTTACAAAATCTAAGATATGGGAAGAAATGATCCATGCCCATGCGGTTCATAGAGAAAAAGCATTTTATATTAGTATACCAGCTAAAGAAGTTTTTGATAAAGAACTTGAAGAAAAGATTTTGGTTCAAGGTGTTATAGACCTGTATTATATTAATGAACAAAATGAACTTATATTAGTTGATTTTAAAACAGATTATGTTGAAGATAGAAATGAACAAATTTTAGTTGACAAATATAATATTCAATTGGAATTGTATAAAAGGGCATTAGAAGATGCTTTACAAAGAAAAGTGGATAAAGTATATATTTATTCTACATATTTAGAAAAAGAAATTTTGATTTAGTTAAGAAATATGAAGAAAGAAAACCCCCATTTGATTTATAAAATCAAATGGGGGTAAATTACCAAGTTGCCGTTTTGCTGTTGTGTATGCTATTCGAGAGTACAGTAGTTTGCAGAATTTTTCCAGAATTCGCCAGATGATTTTTTCATCATAGCTTCTTCGTACATACCTGTGGTACTCTTATGCTTGTTTCTGAAAGAACCCTTGGCATAGTACCAGCCTTCTGGGAACACCAGGTTTTTTGGCTCTTCGTCAGTAATGACAAAAAAGCGATTTCCGATGACACGTGAATCAGTTACACGTACTTTTCCAGAATTGAGCATAGTAAATACTTTCAATGCTACCTCGATTGGCATGTCACACATTTTAATAACTCTTGCTGCTGTCATTTTTTTTCCTCCTTGCGTAATTACGCATCTTAATTGTTAATAGCTACTGATGAAACGGAGTAAAAAACGATTCATCATTTATTATTATAACACATTTTGCATAAAATTGCAAATTGTATTTTTTTACAGCAGTAGTAACGTATGATTCATTTGTGATAATGTCTTAATATATCATTTGAGAAA
>ULWD01039384.1_pt1 | contig 115645 bp, 96 predicted proteins | sample 1960011 | NCBI WGS metagenome assembly ULWD01 (sample SAMEA4835803, study PRJEB28245) | human gut metagenome | biome: gut microbiome; material: fecal sample | place: Denmark | collected 2008 | reverse complement strand
AGGTTTTGTAGTATTACGGTTATTATATCTGTCCTCCTCTGAATAAATATCATAAACCCACAAAAAGATATTTTATTTTATAATTTGCTTATCATATTCTATCATAATAATAAAAAATTTTCCATAAAAAATGAAGATATTTACAAATAAAATATCTTCATACTTAACCAAGTTTTTCTTCATTTCTCAATAGTGTTAAGTTCTCATTTCTCTTAATGTATTCTATTGCCCTTTGATACTCATCTTCATATTTGAATTTTATTGTTATCTCTTTACCCTCATGAACATATATATCTTCAATTAATTCATCTACAACTTCCTTTGATAATTCAGTGATATTTCTATATTTAGTAAATTTATCAATCCAAATTGCATTTTCATCATTTTTATTAAACTTTGCTAATTCATTTTGAATATTTTGTATATTCTCTTGTATTCGATTTATAGAATTTGTATAAGAAATAGAATACTCTTTATACTCTTCTTCAGTAATATTGCCTAATTTCCAATCCTCGTAAGCCATTTTTTTCAAATTTTTTTGTTTTTCACTTTTTTGTTCCAAATTTTTTAGTCTATCTTTCATTGTCTCTATTCTATAATCAATATTATTAATGCTCTTAATATCTATTAAAGTCTGTTCAAAATCAACTATTAATTTTATTTGCATTTTTATTGCTTGTAAAACACTTTCCTCTAATATTGTATTTCTAATATTATGGCTTGTACATAAATCAATTGACCTTTGTTTATATGTAGAACATACATAATAGTAATATGGTCTTGGTTTTCCTTTATAATATCCTGATGGATTTTTACACATTGCTCTACCACAATCTGCACATTTTATGTGCCCTGCAAAATAAGTTAAATATCCTGTTTTACAAACTCTAGTGTCTCTATAATTGATTGCTTCTTGCACTTTTTCCCAAGTATCTCTGTCTATAATAGCCTCATGAGTGTTTCTTACTATTATCCATTCACTTTGTGGATTCTTGACATGTTTATGAACTTTATAGCTTATAAGCTTTCCTCTATTTTGAATTGTATCTCCACAATAAGTTTGGTCTTCTAGTATCCTTTGTAAAACAGTCATGTCCCAAGCATAACTTAGGTCTCCATCATTTCTTCTCCTACCACCACATTTTTGATTCAATTCAAGAAGTTTATGTCCCATAGGATTAAGTATCCCCATATCATTAAGTTTTTTAGCAATTTTCTTTCTTCCACATCCTTCTAGTGACCACCTATATATCATCTTTACAACTCTTGCTGCATCCTCATCAACTATCAAATGATGAGAATCTTCAGGATCTTTTATATATCCATAAGGTGTAAATGCTGCAACATATTCTCCTCTTCTTTTTTTCATGGTAAGTACCGACCTTATTTTGTTTGAAATATCTCTGCAATATTCATCATTAATTAAATTTTTAAATGGAACTATAACATTATTTACAGAAGAAGGATCACTATAACTATCTATTCCATCATTAACAGCTATGAATCTAATATTGAATAAAGGAAATATTTGCTCTATATAATTACCAACCTCAATATAATTTCTTCCAAGTCTTGATAAATCTTTCACTATAATTGTATTAAATTTTTTGTCTTTCATGTCATCTAGCAATCTCTTGAATGCAGGTCTTTCAAAATCTGTTCCTGAATATCCATCATCCACATAATAATCGTATAAATTAAAATTACTTTTTTCATTTATAAAATCATTTAATAATTGCTTTTGATTAATTACACTATTACTTTCTGCTTTGTCCCCATCTTCTACTGATAATCTTACATACAATGCAACATTCCAAATTAAATTTTCTTCTTGATTAGAGGTATATCTATATCTTCTCCCCATAGCATACCTCCTTTTTTTCATTCAATGATAAATATTTAAATTCATCTCTATATTTGAAATTTATTATTATAGAATTATTTGAACATACCTCTATTGAATCAATAAAATATTCAATCATTTCATAAGTTAGTTCTTTAGAATTACTAAAAAAATCTAGTGTATGTTCACTTACATTAGTATTTAACTTTTTTTCAACTCTTTTAATATTATTTATCTTTTCGCTTATATAATCTATATTTTTTATAATGTTATTTATTTTGTCTGTGTATTCAATAGAATAGTTTTTATATTCTTCTTCGGTAATATTACCTAATTTCCAATCTTCATATAAACTTACTTTTATACTTTTATATTTATTTAGATTAATATTTTCTTTTTCCAAGTCTTTATTGTATATATTAATATTATCAATATTAGATTTTGTTTTATTTGCTTTTTTCATATTGTTAAATAAACTTATCTGTTGCTTAATAACTTTCCATACTATTTTTTTTAGCTTGTTTTCAGTTATAAAATGATTTGAACAAGCGTCTTTTGACCTAGACATATATGTTGAACAATTAAATGCAATTCTATCTTTTGTTTCAGGTCTATATTGTCTCTGTAAATGATATCCACAATCAGCACATTTTAATTTGCCCTTAAATAATGATTTTTCCTTTTCTTTTATATTAACTTTTATATATGCTTTTTTTCTTAATTCATGAACCTTATTCCAAGTATCTCTGTCTATAATAGCTTCATGAGTATTTTCAACAATAGCCCAATTTTCCTTATCTTTCTTTATTCTCTTATGTATTTTGTAACTAACATAAGTTGACTTACCTTGAACCATGTCTCCACAGTATCTTTGGTCATCTAGTATTTTTGAAATAGTAGAATCTCCCCAAAAATATCCAATTCTATTAGTATTTTTTCTATTTAAGTTTCTGTATCCTGATGGATTTACAATATTTTTCTCATTTAAATAATTTGCAATTTTCTTTATTCCAAATCCTTTTAAATACAATTTATAAATTAGTCTAACAATTTTTGCAGCCTCATCATCTATTACTAAATGATGCTTGTCTTTTGAATCTTTTTTATACCCATAAGGAGCAATTCCACCCGTAAACAATCCGTTTTTTCGCATTACCTCTAATGCACTAGATACTTTTTTTGAAATGTCTCTTGCATACTCATCATTTATCAAATTTTTTAGTGGCAAGTTTAATTCGCTTATTGATTTTGGATTTAAATAACTATCTATATTATCATTTACTGCAATAAATCTAATATTAAATAAAGGAAATATTTGCTCTATATAATTTCCTGCCTCAATATAATTTCTTCCAAGTCTTGATAAGTCTTTTACAATGATAGTATTAAATTTATTTAACTTCATATCTTCAAATAACTTTTTGAATGCAGGTCTATTAAAATCTGTTCCAGTATAACCATCATCCACATAAATATTGTATAAAACAATATCCTCGCTATTTTTTAGGAATTCTTCTAATAAATGTTTTTGACTTTCAATACTTGTGCTCTCTTCCTTATCTCCATCTTCTGAAGATAATCTCAAATATAGTGCAGCAGTCCATTTATTTAATATAATGTTACTATTAGTATATTTACTTTTCCTTGCCATGCGAATTTTACCTCCTTTGCTTAATATTTTAATTTGATAAACCTCTTTTGTTAAATGTACAAAAATAGCTTTTTTTTTATTTTACACATTTGACAACAAAGTCATTTCATGTATTCATTTTTTAGTACTCTAGAAATACATTGCTCTGCTGTTATAGAACAATTATCTGAAAATTGTAATCTTACTATTGTTCCATTCACATTAAACACATAAGGATTTTTACATTTTTCTAAAAAATCTAATATTCTCTCATTACCTTTCTTATTTTCATCTATCTTGATGTTTTCTAATTTATCAATTTCCTTAATATTTATTTCTTCAATAGTTTTATGTTTACATTGAAGAACCTTATATTCTAATTTTTCAAAATCATATTTCATAAAATCTATATAATTTCTACCTTATATGTAAATTTAGGCTTTGAGTTGAATATTTGATTTAAACTATCTTTTGTAGCATTTTCTATAACTGTCCTCACATCATGTAATGCTTTTTCGCTATTCACTTGTTCATGATCCATTGTAATTTCCTTTATCATTTTAATTTTAATTCTATATTTTTTCATAACTAATCTCTTCCTTTCAAATAAAGAGCTTGTATATTTCAACAAGCTCTTTTAATTAATTTTATTTTTTCTTTTTTGAATGTTCATTTAAGTATTTAATTTGTTCTTCATCTTCATATCTTTGTTCTTCTTCAGATTTATTTATATTTCCACTAATTAAAATTAACATCATAAATACTGCAAAAGAACTAAATAATATTATTAATGTAGCCATTGAAATAATATCTAACATTTTTTATTCCTCCATATGTTTCAGAGCTACCATTATAGATAGCCCTAAAAATTATTTATTCTATCATTTCTTAATTTCATTAGACTGCTATTGTTTCTAGCACATCGGAATTCCACCGGTCAGAACTCTGGCTTGTACTCATTGCTTGGGACGGCTCATTATATAAATAATGGACTACCTATATAACTTCAACGCTCGAACTATGACTATACAAAAGTTTCCTATATTACCTTCTCATACAAGTACCACACTTGTAGATTATCTAAATAGTTGCCAACCCACTTAGAATGTAATATTTGCTATGTATCTAACTACCTATAAAATTTTCAATGTGCTTGTCCATAATTTTGAAAAGATTAGTACCCTTTCACTTGTTTCCTCACTTAAATGCAAAATAGCACCCCCCTTATCTAAAATTTCTTAAAATTTTTCTTAAATTATTTATTGCTTTTTTTATACTTCTATCAACAACTTGATGTGCTATTCCCTCTAATCTAGCAATTTGATATGTATTTAAATCATCAAAATAATAATTTTTTATTCTTCTCTTTTGATTTTCAGGCAACATTTCAATAGCTTTTTTCAATTCTTCAAATGTTGTCTGTTTTATAAACTCATCTTCTATGCTAATTGTCTTTTCTTTAGTTCGTTTTTCTAAATTATTTTCATAAATTTCAGAATGCTCTATGTGTCTATCAAATTCATTCATTTCAGATAAATCTTCTAATTCAAATTCATTAAAAGCATTATTTTGTTTTTCATTTATTTCAATTTCTTGAAAAATTCCCATTCCATCTTTAAAGCTAACAAAAAACTTATTTCCCACTTTTTTTAATGTATATGGATTATCTTTATGCTTTCTTCTTTTTGGATTTTCGTCCATATAAAAAACCTCCAATCAACACGAATCTCTAAAAATTCGTGCTAATTGGAGGCGAACGGCAATGAGATAAACTAGCTAGTCCACTCAAATAAAAAAATATATAAAAAGCTAAAAATAAGCCATTAGACACAAGTATGCCTAATGACTCTAATACAATTCTATAAAATATAACAATATATAAGATTATACAGAAAGATAATACTCTATTTTCCATAATACACCCTCCAAAGCAGAGCTATCCTCTGCATCAAAACTTATATATTCACTTAATTTTTCTTTAGGTAAATTAAGATAAAGCGAGTGTATTACTAGGATTTCTATACAAAAAAGAACACACCAATATATAAAAATTTAATACATTAGTATGTTCTTTAGTTTTTATTCAAATATAGATAATCCATTTTATCCCTCCCAAAATGTTAGTACATCATTTGTAAATCAGTGGATTATCTTATGTATATCAACATAATAGCATCTTTTTTGTGCGAAACTTGTCGAACTTTGCGAAAAGCACAAAAAACTTTATGAAATCTGTATTTTTTATTTTCGTATAGTAAATAAGTGCTTTCATATAACTTTTTTCTTTACTTGACACAAATTATAATATGATTTTTTATTTATGGAGAAAGTAGGCACTTAGGTGGCATATAGGTGGCACTTCGATGAATTGAAAATACTTTTCCAATTACTTCCGTTTATCTCCATTTTTTTACACTTTTTTACCATTTTATTGATTTCAAGCACCTTTCGTGCTATAATGATGGCAAATTCTATGATATTAGTAGAATTAAATTGAGTGAGGAATGAAATGAAGTTAGTATTTGTTGCTTTTGATAGCGTTAGTCATCAACCAAAATCAACTAATATGATCTCAATGCTACAAGAAAATAATATTTACTCAATAGATAGTGCTTTCGTTGATGATGTAAAAACATTAAATGAAATATATAATTCAGTTAGACCTGATGTATTTCTAATTGACACAACTTTTAAGAAACAAGAAATTATGGAATTTTTGACTGAATTTCAGAAAAAAAATAACAATGAATGTAAAATAATTTTGACTTATAAAAATAAAAAAGACAAATATGATTTCGCCCAAACAAAAATACCTGCAAGATTTTTCCCTTGCAAAGTACCAAGTGATATACTTTCTGCCTCATTTAAAGAAATGTCTGAAGCTCAAATTTTCTCTCATAACGAGAACATATATAATTTAATAAAAATTTTTAAACTAGACTTATCATCTCCTATTACTAGACAATTTAGAGATTGTCTTGAAATTTTAACTGCTGACAATAGCAGATATTTATTATTTGGATATTTATATAATGCTTTCTATACTGCAAGTAAATTAGAAGATGTTAGTTTAGATACAATAAGAAAGAGTGTCTATAAAGTTAAGGATATTATTGATAACAATATTTCACCTACTTTAAGGCACTCTATTTTTAGAGATAATAATATTAGAAATATGAATTTACCTGATTTTTTCGATTATATTGTTGAATATATTGAAGGTCTATAATAATTTTTGTTTCCATTTAATTACACTTTTTACCTTTTTCTTGACATTCATGATATAATTTATTGTTGTAGATACTAAATGGGCTTTGCTCAATTTTTGGTGGATTTTGTTTATGTTTGCAGCATATACTTTTAGACCGTAGCAAATCATTGAATTTGCGATGATGGAATAATCTAATTGCAATGCGACTCATATTCTTACACTGCATTTCAAAGAGTGGTATCTACAACCTATATAACTTATAAATATTTAAGGGACAGATTTTCATCTGTCCCTTATTATTCCTATTTTTATTATAGTTTATCTTTCACTAATACTTGTAACCACACCATTTCTAAAATATATGTATCCTTTGTTTTTATAAACCCATTGTTCTGTTGTTCCCCAAGAATATGTATCCTTATTAATTTTATCAGGATATCCCCATGTAGATTGTCTAACTTCGCTTGCGCTCATTCCAATTTTTGGTTTTTCCTTCTTATTTTTGCTTGCAGATTTATTAGGATGTTCTTCCAATAGCTTGTTTGCTGTCTCAACAAAATTCATTTCATCTGTTTCTCTTGATAGTTCTATTTTTTCTGGGTTAAAACTTTCATATGAATAAATAATTTTATCATTTTCTAGACTAATAATTGCCTTACTCCAAATTGGATAGCCACTTTCTTTAGCAACATTTATACTACTATCATCAATGAATTCAAATTTCGCTGTTCCATATTCTGGATTATAATATTGTGGCTCAGTTGTCCATGGACTTGAAATATAACATGTATATACTTTTTTATTAAAATAATTAATTGCAACCTGATATAGGTTTCTATTTTTATATCCTCCAAATCCAACCCATGAACCTTGCCATTTTAAAGCCGTATCAATTTCTGATACATATTCGGAAGCATTTTCAAAGTCTCCTAACTTAATAAAAGATTCTTTTAAATAACTCAATTCAGATACTCTACAATCATCAGCTCTATTCTTAAAATTTTTATACTGGTTATCTAAAAACAAATATTGAGTTTTCTTATCAGAATTATACTTTTCATCGTTAAAGATGAAGGAAAACAAACTATATGTTGTTCTATCATCAAATTTATTATTATTACCTTGCTCCACAATATATTTATATTCAATTTCTAAGTACTTATCTTTAAGATTTTGAGGTAAATATTCTTCTACTTGTTTATATCTATACCATAACTCACTATTTATATCATAATCAATATTTTTAGAACTTAAAATATAATTAAATAAATTTTCATATATTGTTAAAGCTTCTTTCGTTTTCTTGTCGCTTATATTTTTATTCACTACATCAATTATATTTTGACTATAATTATTATAAAAATTTTCATCAAACTTCCCTGCACTTACAAAATCTCCATTATTTATAGATTTAATAAGTTGTAATTTTTTATTAACAAAATAGCCTACCATTAAAATAATACAAACTAATATTATTGAAATAATTGCTAAAATTACTATTTTCTTCTTTTTTTCCATACAAAATTCATTCCCTTCAAAATACTTTTATACCATCTAGCTAATTATAATTTTTATTAAACAATTCCGTTTACAATGTACAATTCGTTTAAAGCTCTTGTATATGCAATATATTTTTCGTTTTCCGTCATATCATTGTCAAAAACAATAACACTATCAAATTCAATACCTTTTACTTGACTAATAGTATTATAGAATGTATATTCACTATCTATAGGTATAATATTCTCTAAATCTTCTATATTGCGAACTATTACTGCAATTCTTTTTTGGTCATTCATTTTTCTTATAATAATATTATTTATTTGTTTCTTATCAATGTATTCTACATCTTTTCCTGTGATTCCCATTGAAATATTATTATAGTTAAATACTTTATTACAAAAATCAGTAATTTGTTCAGTGTTTCTATAATTTTCATTCAAATTATAATAATTAAAATCAGTAACTTTTTTTAATAAATCCCAATCTTTTATTCCTTTTGCAAATATAGATTGATTAACATCTCCATACAAATTAAAAATAACATTTCTATTTACTAATTTTAATGTTTTATATTCATTTTCATTATAATCTTGTGCCTCATCAAAACATAATAATCTATCAGCATTTAACATTTCGCCAAAGTGTAAATAATTAATGTATAATAGTAATAATAATTGGCATCTCATTAATTTTCCATGAATTAAAGTTGGGTTATTCAATAGCATGTCTTCTATAATTACATTAAAAAAATCATATGTAAAATAAAAATTATTTATTACTTTATCTTGTAATTGTTCTATTTCTTTTATTTTATCATTTATTTCATCAATTCTTCGTTTTGTATTTGAAAAAAATCGATTTTTCAATTTTGCTTTTTCAACCATTAAATTATCAATTTTCTCTATACTTTTAACAATAAACAATTCGAAATATTGATAATTACTTATATTCTCTGAATAAGAAAATATTTCAGATATTTCTTCTTTAATTTCTTTTATTCTTCTGTCATACTCTACTTTCAATCCATTCAAGTATTCACTTGAATAGAATTTTTTTATAATATCAGAATCTAACTCATCTTCATCTATGATTTTTCCTTCATTAATATAATCCCTATATCTACTTTGTTTTCTTCGTATAGTATCTTTTAATGAATCTATTATAATTTTTAATTTTTTATTTCTTTCTTCTATATCAATTCCAAATACATTATTTTCTTTAAATCTATCATTGAATCTATCATTTAATATTTGAATCATGTTATATCTACGATTATATTCATTATTCAACGATAAATAATAATTTGATATAGATATTTGTTCTATTTCTGATATATCTAAATCTCTTGATAATTCTCCTATGAAATCCTTAAAAACTTTACTTGGAGCAATTATTTTTATCTTATCATATTCAGGCAATAAATTATTATATTTTAAGTATGTCAACCTATGTAATAAAATCATCGTTTTTCCTGAACCAGCACATCCTTGAACAATAAAGTTTTCATTTGATTTAGTTCTAATTATCTTATTTTGATTAGATTGAATACTATAAATAATGTCTGTTAGTTTGTTAGAATTTCTTTTTTCTAACAATATTTGCATTAAAAATTCATCTGCCATTCCTTCTTTAAAAAAGTCATTATTTGCAATATAACTATTCCAATATCTAAATGGTAAAAAACTAAATTTTCTTTTTAATAATACTTTATAAAAATATTTATCTCTCGTTAATTCATTAACTTCTGTATTATAATAAAAATCTCCTAAAGGCGATCTCCAATCTATTAAAGTTATCCCATCTTCAATTTCAATTGGCTCAGTATCTTTTGCAATATAAAACTTTTCATAATAATTTTCTTTTTCATATTCCGTATTCAAATCCATTCTTGCAAAATACGAAATATTATTTTTTTGGGAATAATCATAAAAATCTTTTTCTTCTTTTAGACTTTTTTCTTCATCAGAATATGATGATAAAATTAAGTCAATGTCTTCACTTGTTATTTTTTTTGAATTTGGACGCAATGATTCAATATATTCTAATCTTTTTTGTTCCTTTTCCTCATCCATTTTTACTCTATTTTGTAAATTTTCATTGTACTTTAAATAATCTTTATCTTTATATAATTCATCTATTGTTTTATAACAATCTCCGTCTTTAAAAAATATTTTTATGCCTATATCTTCTATAAAAAAAGATATATGTTCTTCATTAATTCTAGTTTCTTGATTATTTCCCAAATTATATGTTATATGTAATTTTCTATAATATATAACATTAATCTGATTGTCTTCAATTGATTCAATAGTATATACTTCATTATTAATACCATATAATGTATTATTAACATTTAGTTTATTTATATTATTTTCTATATCTACATTATTCATTTCCATTATTTCCACCATTTAAATTATAATTCTCTACAAATTCATATACTTCAACTACTTTCTCAATTATAACATCAAGAGAAGTATTAAAATCATATTTATATAATATTCGATGACTTCCATCATCTTCAATTAAAGCATAATTACTATTTCTTAAAATTTGTTGTATTTCGTTATTCTTCCCAACTGTCCATGCAAACAAACCAACTTTCCATCCTGCTGGAGTTAGATTTGCATCTACATGATATTTTTTGGGAGAGTCAATGTAGCACACCATTTCATTATTGCCTTTCCAAATTCTAATAAAACTTATTGCTAATTTATTTTCTAAAAGTGATTTTAGTTCATTTACTTTTCTTTCAATACTTTTATTAGCTATTTCCTTTATTTTATCAAGTTCTTCAAGTTTTTCTTTATTATCCTTTAGCCAATTTAGTACTTCTTCTTCCATTTCTACTTCTCCTTCATAATTTTCAAGATTTTGAATAAACTCCTTTAAGAAAATAAGCCATTTGTTATTATCTTGGTTATTTAACAAATCTGTTTTTAATTGTCTAAAAAACTCTTGATATGTAATATTAATAAATTCTGACTTATCTATTTTACTCGAATTATCATAAAGAGATAATAGTACTTTTATAGAGTTGCTATTTAATTTATTAAGAGTTTCTGAATAGTCCTCTAAGTCATTGTAAACTGACGCATCAATTTTATTTTCAATTCCAATTACAAAATCATTATTTTGTATAACAATATCAATTCTGTTTCCTTTTATTGTTGTATATTCTCGTTCTATTTCAAGTTTTTCATTTTCTTTTATTACTTCAATGTTGTAATTTTTACCGATTAGTACTTTTATAAAAGAATTAATAACTAAATTATTTAGATTATGTTCCTCTAATGGGTTAAAATAAAATGCCAAAATGTTACTACACACATTTTCATAATGTGGATAGCCTGAAATATCCATAAATGTTTTTTCTTTTCGAGGTATCCTTTTATATATTTCTGATGCCTCATATAATAAATCATTATAATTGCTTAATTCCATATCAATAATCTCCTAAAAATCAAAGTATTCATCATCATGAAAATTACCATGCTTATCTGTGTGAACATCTTGGTAACAGTCCTCACACATAAAATCATTTAATTCATATTCCTCAAAAGATATTTTCTTAAAACATCTTTCACATTCACAATCTAATTTTTCATCTTCATCTAAAAAATCTTTTTCTTCGTCATTCTCTATTTCTTCGTCTATTATCGGAATATAATCTTCTTTAATTATTTCTTTTGGTCTTGTTACTTTTGTGTTTGGTTTAGTATAGTTTACATTATTATTTAAATTATTTATTTTAGATATTTCTTCAGTCCTATCTTTTTTTTCAATACGAATAAAGCAAAATATGAATATTGCAATAATTGTAAATAGAATTATAAATCCCACAAATGTTGGCACATAATCTATAAGGCATATATATGCAATTGTATATACAATATAAATAAAAGCATTTCCAATATCTAATGTTTTTATTAAAGCAATTCCTAATGGAAATAAACTTCCAAAAACAATTCCATGTTTTATATCTTGATTATTATCTATGCTATATGTATATCCTGCATATCCAAACAATACTGCAAGAAATATGAAGGCTAAAAGTGATTTAATCAATTCTGTTAGTTCTTTTGAAATAAGTTCTTTTTTTATATCCACTTTATTTTTCACTTTTTCACTATTTTCCATATTATATTTCCTTTATTTATAATATTTTGTTTTCTTTTTATTATTTTTTTAATACATCTTTACCCAAGAAATAATCTTCAATGTAATTCCATCTTTCTTCATCAGTATTAAGTTCCATTATAAACTTTTCTAATATTTCAATATCTCTATCATGTTTTTCTATTGCTTTTTTTACTATATTATTTTTATATACAATGCTTTTTTCTGCTATTGCTTTTATTCTTGCAGGATCGTTTATACGAATAAATATTTCTGGATTTTGTCCTCCATACATATCATATTGAATAATATCAAACATAGATAAAAGAGTTAATGCTTTTGTAATATTTTTTAATTTATCTCTATCTGATGTTTTGTATTTTTCAACTTTATTAACATTTAAGTTATTTAATTCTTTAATAATCTGGCTCTTATATATTAAGGTTTCTGCTTTTTGTCTATATGAAGTATTTACAATTCTATATTTTATTACATCACCAATTCTTTTTGTAATATAAAATGGTTTTGAATAAAAACTATTCTCATTGTCTTCGATACATCTAAAATATCCATTTGCAATATTTTCAGCTATAACAGAGTTTTTAAAGACTTGATTCAATTTTTGTTTAAATTGAACCATCGTAAATTCTCCCTGTTGGCTTTGAAATCCTGATAATATATCACTAACTTTATTTATATTATCTAATATTTTATCTCTTATTCCTACAAAGCTTTTTTCTTCATCTATCATTTGAATTGCTACTTTCATTCTAGGATAAATGAATTGGCTATATTTACCAAGTATTTTTTCTTTTTCAGAATAAAACTGATATTTAAATGATGCAAAAGACATTCTATCAAACATATCTTCCCACATTCTTTTTAAGTCAATACTATATATATCTCCTATATCACTAACAATATAGTTGCTTTCTTTTTCTCTATTTCTTCCTTTTGATTCAATTTTTAAATATTTTCCATATTCACTACTTAAAATTTCTTTTTCTATTTCTGGTGCAATTACAATAAAAGCACTCGTAAACATTGCTCTAGGTCTAGTAATTATAACTGGAATCTTATATTTCAAATTTAAATCTTTTTCTATATTTAATAAAGCAGTTTTTACCGTACTATCCAAATCAGAACTTTTAGGGAAAACAATTTCAAATGCCTGTGGTGTAATAAGATTATTTCTTCTATGTGTTCTATTATAAATATTATTTAAAACTCTTATACATCCTTCAACATGAAAATCTCTTATAGCTGACATTCCAAATAATATTTTAGCATAATTTCTGTCTTTCAAATAATAATCCATGTGTGCTATGCCTTGTATTCGTTCATCTCTTGCTGCTCTACCAATTTCTTGAACATAATCATTTAAATTTCCTGCTTCAGCATAATGATAAACATGCTTAATATCCTTTATATCTATCCCCATTCCAAATGCTTTTGTTGCAAACATAGTATTTATCTCGCCACTTTTAAATTTAATAGCAGAGTCCTTTTTTATACTTTTACTTACTTGTCCAGTATATATTCCTATTTTTTGTCTATCTTTTTCGTCAAATAATCCCGTAAATATATCATCCGTTTTATATGCTTGTATTGCAGTAGTATTATAAGGAAAATATATTAATGATTTTTCATTATTATTTTGCCATTTTTTTATCTTTTCCTTTAAATCTTGTGTTTTTCTAACAGATGTTTCTGTAGCATTTAGCTCCTCATTATTTTTATTTATATCAAATGATATGTCATTTCTTTTTACTTTTCCTATGAATTTTATAGGATCTCTCAAATATAAACTTTCAGCCATTTCATTTACGCCATCATCTTTTCCTCCAAACACTGCTGTTGCTGTAAATGTACATATTGGAAATTTATATTTTCTGGAATTTAAGTCTAATACACCATTTTTATATCTAAATCTTCTTAATTTCTCAATATATGTACCTAAATACCAATAATCAGGTCTAAAACCTTGTCCCCATGTTGTAACAATATGAGCTTCATCTACTATTATAGTTGAAATATCTCTTGTTCCAATTATTGTATCTATAGAATATGATAGTAATACTTCAGGACTCAAATACAAAATATCAATCTCTCCATCATTTATCTTTTTTAAGATTTCTGTTTTATCAAATGGATTAACATCAGAATTTAATCTTGCTGCTCTATAATAGCCCCTCTTAACAAGATTTTCTACTTGGTCATTCATAAGTTCTACTAATGGAGAAATTACTATTGTTAAACTTCCGTATTTTTTTGCAGCATAAACTGCTGGAATTTGAAACATTACAGATTTACCTGCTCCAGTTGGTGCTGTTACAAAAATATCTCTGTAAAAAGAATTATTATCCTCTTTGTCGCTTTTGCTTTTTTCAATTTGTTCAACTATTTCATTTATTATCGTTTCTTGACTTATTTCTTCAACTTCGTTTCCCTCTAATGGATTTTTATAAATTTCTAATGTTTTGAACTTTTCAAAATTCGGTATTCCTATTTCATTCTTGGCTATTTCAAGATAAATTTCATGTCTTTCTTTTGCTTTATCTATGTCTTCATATTTATATACTTCATAATTATTTTCAGATAAGAAACCTACTAGACCATTATACATTTCTGTAGTTTCATTATTTTCTATATTTAAAATAATACCAATTTTCTTATATTTTACACATTCAACAATATTTTCCAAATAAATTTCTATATTATTGGTTATTTCAAAAATATAATCAACATCAGAATTTTTACTTATTCTTAAATTCTTTATATCATATCTTTTTTCTATTTTTATTTTTTTTCGATAATCATATTCATAATTATTATATTGAACATAATACTCTCCATTTATATTATATACATAAGAATATATTTCATCTTCACTTTCTTGTGTATTTTCAAGATTTTGCATTTCTATTAGTTTGTTCAATTTTTCTTTGTCATAATAATCTAAATGATAAACATTATAATACTTATTATTTTCAATTACTTTTATTTCAATTTCATATAATTCAGATAATTCTACTATTGTTTTATAACATACTGAAAATTCTTCATATGTTATCCATTTGTCATTATTTTTAAGTTCTTCAGCATTTGCCGTGAATTGAGCTATTACATTTTTAGCGACATCTTTTTTTGTATCAGAAATATTAATTTTTTCTTCCACTTTATTAGCAATTAAACTTTCTTTTATTTCTTTTTCTAAATATTCTTTTTCATATCCTTTATATATTACTAACATTTGATTACTCCATTTCTTTTTATTTATTCATTTACCTTTGGTAAATTATAATACTCTCCATTATGTTTTAGTATTTGTATATTTTCATCTTGTTTATCATTGCTATATGGAAGTAGCTCTTTCACATTCATCTGACTATCTATCATTGTTTCTATACTCTCATCTAGTTTATTATAAGCCCATTCTTCATTTATTCTTCCAATTGTATTTTTTCTTATCTCAAAGAAATTTGCTTTTCTTCTATGTTCTGTTTTACTAATACCAAACTTTTCACAATATACCTCATGCCAACTATCAAGTTGTTCATTCACTTTGTTAGTATGTATTAGATATTTATTATATTGACTATGTGCTGACTTTGATGTTTCGTTTCCATTTGCTAGTACATATCTTAAATCTCCTATTTCTGCTAATAGTCGCATTAATATTTGTTGTCTTACTGACCACATTTGAATATCTTTTATATTTTTTTCATAATTCTTGTAGTCCAATTCTTCTTTAAGATATTTTATTATACTTGCATTTGCTTGAGTTAATAATTCTGCACAATTTTCTTCTATTCGTGAAATTTCATCATATCTTTTATCTCTTGAAAACTCATTGCCTATAATTTCATTTTTATTTTCTAATACTTCTTGTATTTTTGAAATAATATACATAAGTTTACCTTGATATTGTGTATCCAAAAAATTAGCAATTCCATCTATATCATGTTGTATATTTTCTAATTTGTCATTTATTTCATTCATATAATATTGTCCAACAACCATAGATGCAGCATTAAAACCTGCATTTACTAGAGCATCTTTTCCCATATTTGCCATCATTTTATCTTCGCTTAAAAATCTAGTCTGTTTACTAAATTTTCCATCTACCATTTGTGTTCCAATAAATTCATTTGAACCTTTCATTTTCATCATGTTTTCAGTTCCTGATTTAGCTGCTGAAAAGAAAGCTCTATCACTATTTAATGCTTTACTTGCAGTTCCAAGATTTTTTCCAACCATTGCAGATTTTGAAACGGAATTATCTAATATGGATATAGCATTTTTTACATTAGAATCTACTATTTTATTTTTCTCAGAAGGTATTAAAGTAGCATTTTCTATTATTTGAATATCAGGGAAATTACTTATATTATTATCTACTGATAAACTAACTTCTTTTTTTATTACTTTTTCTTTTTTATTATTTTTTCTATTATAAAATGAAAATATAATTATACCTGTTACAATAACTAATACACCAATTATTAGATATATTTCCATATTAGACACCCTTTCACTAACTATTTACCAAATATACCAATTCCAAAGTATTTTTCAAAGAATTTTAATATCTTATCAATTATAGTTTGTTTTCTTTCTGTTCTATTTCCTCCTCCAAATCTTCTCATTGGTGGCAATATTTTCTCAATATCTGTTCCTGAAGTTTTAACTTGTCCATCTCTAAATGAGTTATCTATAAATTTTCTAGTTTCTTCTTCATTTAAGTTTTCTTCTTCAATAAGTTTCTTTAAGTCTGTTTCTTCTTGTTCTTTTACAAATTTAGTCCAATCATTCATTACATCTGTATTAACATTTATTTTTGATATAAATGTATCAATAAGTTCTTTCTTTGAACGAAGTGCTAAACTTGACTTAATTGCTTTATCAATAGAACCAAGTATTTCTTTATCAGTACAATTAGATTCATGATATTTTGCAACTAGCATTAAAATATAATCAATATTGACTTCTATTTGTTTTACAAGTTCCATTTCAAATACTACATCTTCTTTAATGCTCTCTGCCTCTGTTTTATCTCTCTTAAATTCTTCATATAAATCAGTATATGTTCCAATATAATCTTGAAAATCTCTTTCAGAAAGTATTTCATTTCCTTCAAATTTATCAAATGAAGACAAGATATTCTTTAATCTTAATATATTGCCCATTGCAACGATAAAGTCTTTTTTAGCTTGTTCTCCTATTATTTGTTCTCCTAATGGATATTTTTGAATTAACTCTGCAATTCTTTCTTCATATCCTTTTTGATGTTTTCCTTTATCATCTTCATAGCCATAATAATAGTCATCATAAGATTTTAATAGAACTATTCCTGATGCATCCTTATCTCCAAATAATGCAATAGCATCATTTGTTTGTTCTTGTAAATCTCTAAAACAAACTATATTTCCATAAGATTTTACAGAATTTAATATACGATTAGTTCTTGAATATGCTTGTATTAGTCCATGCTGTTTTAAGTTTTTATCTACCCATAAAGTATTTAATGTTGTAGCATCAAAACCTGTTAAAAACATATTTACTACTATCAATAAATCAATTTCTCTATGTTTTACTTTATCTGATAAGTCTTTATAATAATCTTGGAAACCATTTCCCTCTGATGAGAAATTAGTTTTGAATTTCTTATTATATTCGCCTATTGCAAAATCCAAAAATTCTCTTGAACTTTGGTCTAATAAATCGGTTTCAAATCCTTCATCATCTAAAATACCATCAGCAGTATCTTCTTCGTTTGCAGCAAAAGAATAAATTGTTGCTATTGTTAAGTCTTTGTGTTTTTCTTCTAATTGTTTCTTAAACTCTAAATAATATTTCTTTGCCATTGGTATAGATGCTACAGCAAACATTGAGTTAAATCCATTTACTCTTTGTCCTTTTAAGTCATAGAATGAATTTCTTTTAGTTTTTTGGTCAAAATGTTCTATTATATAACTTACAACATTGCTTACTCTTTCATGAGATGCTAATACTTCTTCAGTATTTATTGCTTGAACTTCTTTATCTGTCATATCTTCTTTTTGTTTTATTGTATTTATATAATCAATTCTAAATGGTAATACATTTCCGTCATTTATTGCATCAACTATTGTATATGTATGTAATTTATCTCCAAATGCCTGCTCAGTAGTACAAAAATCAGGATTTGATTTATTAGTTGCATTTTGTGAGAATATTGGTGTTCCTGTAAATCCAAACAAATGATAATTCTTGAAGTTTTTAACTATCATTTTATGCATATCTCCAAATTGAGATCTATGACATTCATCAAATATCAATACTAAATGTTTTTGGAATATTGGATGACTTGGATTTTTCTTTACAAATTCACTTAACTTTTGAATTGTTGTAACTATAATTCTTGATGTAGTATCTTCTAATTGTTTTTGAAGTATTTTTGTACTTCTATTACCATTAGCTGCACCTTTTTCAAATCTATCGTATTCTCTCATTGTTTGGTAATCTAGGTCTTTTCTATCAACTACAAATAATACTTTATCAATGTATTCTAAATTAGTTGCAAGTTGTGCTGTTTTAAATGATGTTAAAGTTTTACCTGAACCTGTTGTATGCCAAATATAACCACCTGCCTCTATTGTTCCCATTTTCTTATAGTTCGTTGATACTTCTATCTTATTAAGTATTCTTTCAGTTGCAACTATTTGATATGGTCGCATAACAAGTAGTAATTCTTCAGAAGTAAATACACAATATTTTGTTAGTACATTTAAAATAGTATGTTTTGATAAAAATGTTCTAGTAAAATCAACTAAATCATTTATAACTTTATTACTTGCATCTGCCCAATAACTTGTAAACTCAAAACTATTACTTGTCCTTTTGCTTTTATTTCTTGTAGTCACTTGCTCTTTTATATGGCTTTCTCTTGTTGTATTAGAGTAGTATTTTGTATTTGTTCCATTAGAAATTACAAATATTTGTATATATTCATAAAGTCCTGAACCTGCCCAAAAACTATCTCTTTGATATCTATTTATTTGATTAAATGCCTCTTTTAGAGCTACACCTCTTCTTTTTAATTCAACATGAACTAAAGGTAGTCCATTTACAAGAATAGTAACATCATATCTATTATCATAATTTCCACTATTTTCTACATATTGGTTTATAACTTGTAGTCTATTGTTATGAATATTCTTTTTATCTAAAAGATAAATGTTTTTACTTGTTCCATCATCTTTCTTTAAAACTTGAATATAATCTTCTTGGATTTTTCGTGTTTTTTCGACAATTCCATCATTATTGTTTGCTATATTGTTGTTAAAAAAACTCTCCCACTCACTATCAGAAAATTTATAGTTATTTAATAATTCTAATTGATTACGAAGATTCTTAATTAATGTATCTTGCTCGTGAATTTCTAAATAATCATATCCTTGTTCAGTTAGCATTCTTATAAACTCTTGTTCAAGAGCTGCTTCGCTTTGATAACTATCTGATTTTCTTTTTAATGGTTCATATTCTGCTACAACAGTAGAATTACTTGTTTCCATTACTACATTATATTTACTCATATTATCCCTCATTTAATATTTCTTTTATCGTTTTTCCATCTTTATTTTTCCATGCTGTTAATCCATTTGTACTTCTACCAGTTACAAAATTTCCAGCAGTTGATGGACTTTTGAATTTTACATCTTCTTGTAAAATATTATTCTTAATTATTCCTTCTCTTTGTTTCTCTATACTTTTAGCTCCTCTAAATTTTTCAGAATAAGCAATTTCCTTTGATACTTTAGAACCTGCTAAAACTACAAGTTCTCTTGTAATTTTATTGAACTCTCCTACTGATTCTACATTACTTTTTACTCTATTGATATATACTTTCATTCTACATCTCCCTCTCTCTTAAAATTTAATAATCTATCTCTATAATAGTTGTATTGTTTTTCTCTATAATCTATTTCTGCAGGAATTCCTTCAGTAAAGTCTTGTGTTATTTTCTTAAACTTATCCAATATTGAAACAATTTTTCTTTGTTTCTCTAAAGATGGAATTGGAACTTTTAATTCTTTTACTATCTTTGAATTAATATTAGTTTGGCTTCCTTGTCCCAATGATTTAATGTAGGTATATTGTTCTGATAGCCAATAAAATAAATATTTGTATTCTACTATATTGGGATTTACTTCAATATTGCAACATGCTTGATTTGTTGTCATTTCAATTTTATTTATTCCAACTTTTCCAACAGTTGCACCATACATTGCTACAATAACACAGTTTTTTGGAATCAGTTTTGCTGATGAGTTTTTTATAGCATCTTTTGTTATTTTTACTCCTGTATCATATATTTCATCAAAGTTTACTTCTTGAGTTCTTAGCCAAGGAATATTACCATTGTAATATTCCTGATTAGTAGTTAATGGTGTTCCACCACTTGATATTTTTAAGCTTATATCTTCTACTTTCATAATCTTTGATTCATTCTGTATATCGTTAAACAATTTATTTCTGTAATATTCATATTGCTTTTGTCTTGCTTTCAGCTCTGCTGAAAGCTCTGCTGAAAGCAATGTGAAATCGTCCAAAATATGGACAATTTCGCATTGTACCTCCAAAGGAGGTACAGCAATCTTTACCTTTTCCATTAATTTTTTTGAAACATTAAACCTCGTAACACCACTAGCAGTTTTTCCTATTTGATATCTTAAATTGCTAGAACGAAATAGATGCTTAGCAAAATCTGGGTTCATAATTGATGGCTCATTAAATCTGAAAAAGAAGCAAAAACTATTCAAATATAGTTTTTCATCTGTTTTTTTTGTTAAGACAGATGTAATTCCACATTCATCAGGAGTTTCTGAAGAACCTGTAAATATTATATCTCCATACTCTAATGTTCTTTGTTTTTCATTTTCCCCTATTTTTACTTTATCTTCCACATCAATATCTAATGCAGGATTTTTATAGACATTCATATATGTAATAAATTTTGCATTTCCTTCTTTAAAATCTTCCTTTGATTTTCCTGTTAGTCCACCATAAAATTTCCCCAATTCTCCTAATTCATAAAACTTTACACCATTAGGACATAATTTTTCAATTAATTCATCTATCTTACTCATATTACACCTCGATTTCTGTAATAATCTTTTTTATTTCATCTCGAAGTATTTGTTCTCTTGCAACTATTTCATCAATTTCTTTATTTAATTCTACTATATCAATTTTCTCTCTTGTATCTTCTTTTTCAACATAAGTAGATACAGATAAATTGTAATCATTTTCTGATATTTCTTCATTTGAAACTAATTTTGCAATATGTTCTTTATCTTCTCTATTAGTAAATATTTCAACTATATCATTTATATTATCATCTGTTAATTTATTGTTATTAGTTACTTTTACACAATAGTTTGTAGCATCTATAAATAATGTGCTATTATCTTTTTTACTTTTCTTTAATACCATAATACAAGTTGCTATACTTGTTCCAAAGAATAAATTATCAGGTAATTGAATAATACAATCAACAAAGTTATTGTCGATTAAATATTTTCTTATTTTTTGCTCTGCTCCACCTCTATATAGAATACCAGGAAAACAAACTATTGATGCAGTACCATTAGTTGCTAACCATGATAAAGAGTGCATAATAAATGCAAAATCTGCTTTTGATTTTGGAGCAAGTACACCTGCTGGAGAATATCTTGGATCATTGATTAAAACTGCATTATCATCTCCTGCCCATTTAATCGAGTATGGTGGATTTGAAACTATAACCTCAAAAGGTTCATCATCCCAATGTTGTGGAGAAACTAAAGTGTCTTCACAAGCTATATTAAATTTATCATACCCAATATCATGTAAAAACATATTTATTCTACATAGGTTATATGTAGTCAAGTTTATTTCTTGTCCATAAAAACCATTTCTTACATTATCTTTTCCTAATATCTTTGCAGATTTTAATAGTAATGAACCTGAACCACAGGCAGGATCATATACTTTATTTACTGATGTTTTTCCTACTATTGCAAGTCTTGTTAATAGTTCACTTACTTCTTGTGGAGTATAAAACTCTCCTCCAGACTTACCTGCATTAGATGCATACATGCTCATTAAAAATTCATAAGCATCTCCAAAAGCATCAATTTGATTATCTTGGTATTTTCCTAAATTGATACCTGCAATACCTTCAAGAATTTTTACAAGTTTTTCATTTCTCTTTCCAACAGTTGCACCTAATTTATTACTATTTACATCTATATCATCAAATAATCCTGAAAAGTCATCTTCACTTTCAGCGCCTTTTGCAGAATTTTCTATATTATTAAATATCTTTTCTAAAGTTTCATTTAGGTTCTCATCATCTCTAGCTCTTTTTACTACATTAACAAATAATTCTGATGGAAGAATAAAAAATCCTTTTTCTTTTACAAGATTTGCTCTTTCAGGCTCTGCCTCACTATCTTTTAGTTTGGCATAATCAAAAGAAGTATCTCCTGCTTTTCTTTCTCCTTCATTTATATAATTTGTTATATTTTCTGAAATATATCTATAAAACATTATACCTAAAATATATTGTTTAAAATCCCATCCATCTACTGAACCTCTTAAATCATCTGCTATTGACCAAATAGCTTTGTGTAGTTCTTCTCTTTCTCTATTACTTGGCATTTTTAATCCTCCTCTTTTATTGCTACCATTAGTTGATTTTCTTCAACTTTTCTTCTTTCTTGGTAAAAATATTCTTGTCCTGTTCTATATATCTTATAATTGTTATTTTCTAATTTTGTACTCACTAAATGGAGAAAATTATATGTTTCTTCAGAAGTCAAATCTAGTTTTACTCTCAACTCATAAAATGTAAAAATAATACATTTTTTATCCTGTTTTAGCTTGTTTTCTAGATACATATCTATCTGTTGCAAATTCAATGATTTCACTCCATTCATTAATTTCTATTTTACCAAATACATTATATAACAAAATCAAAAAAATTCCAATACCTATAAGCCTACGAATTATTGTTCTCTATAATTTTTAGACAAAAAAATATAGACACTTACAGGTTTAATCCTATAAGTGTCTATTTTTCTTCTTTAATTTTTCTTATTGACTCTTTAATATTATTGGCTTGTTCATCATTTACTCTATTATTAAATCTAGCCACATTTACTAATCCTATTGCATTATCAAGAGTAAAGCAATCACTTTTACCTGCATTTATTTTATTAAAATAATGTTGTACTTCATCCATTATATAATAAGGTGTGTATTCAGGTAGTACTTTTATTGCATCTTTTATTGTTTCTTTTACTATATCTTCCATTACTTTTTCCTCTTTTCTTTTTGAATGCTAGTCTATTTTAGCATAAATTTTATTTCAATGCAACAAACTACTTCGAGAAATTGAAAAACTTTTGTATTTTTTCAATTCGCCAAAGTGGTTTTATCTTTTAATTTTATATAATTTTATAGAGAAAAGAGGTTGTTTTATTATGGAATTATCAAAAGCAATAAGAAAAAGAATAAAATACTATCTTAATAAAAATGATATGAATGTTTGGAATTTATGCAAAAATTCAGGTATTCCATGTTCTACTATTTCTACTTTTATGAGTGGTAGAACTGAACTTATCAAATTAGATACTCTTCTTCATATCTGTGATGGCTTTAATATTACACTTGGAGAATTTTTCACAGATGAACTTTTTAGTAATACTTATCACGAAACAAATAAAGACTAATAGTTTTTCAATGCTATTAGTCTTCTTTATTTTCTAAATATTACTTGTTTTATATCATTTTCGGTAATTTCCTTTATTCCAAGTGATATTCCTTTGTTATTTACTTCTTCTACTTTTATACTAGATTTATCATTTGTGATAATAGTAGCTTTGTTTCCATTATTCAATTCTACTACATCAAACATATTATAATTTTTCATAGGCAACTCCTATTCTACATTTAGAGTTCTATAAATACTATCATATTCATTTTGTAACCTTCCAATACTGCCATCTTTTGAACTATGATTCATTATATACTCCGTTATATTATGTTCTATTCTTTTCAATTCTTCACTTGAGTAATCTTTATCTTCTAAATATACTCCTGCATTTTTCATTAGTTTTACCTCTTTATCAGTACATTTATTTAATAAATTCATTGTTGTAACTTCCTTTCAATTTTACAAATCGTTTTTATTATAACATAAATTATAAAAATTTTGTTAAGTTTCGACAAAATTTGTTATTCATATTTTGGAGAGCCATATCCCATAACTTGTACATCATCAAATGAGTACATTCTTTCAGCACATTTATTGCTTGTATTTCCCTCAATAGTATAAATAGTTCTATTGTTTATATCTGTTCTCGTAACAATTCCAACATGATCTGAGACTCCGTCTTGATTACCATTATCATCGTACCAGTCAAAAAATATTATGTCTCCAACGATTGGATAATAACTTTCTCCTCTATCATGCCATTCGTTTTTTTCTTTAAACCAGTTTATTCCATCAGTGCATACTGAAAATTTTGGTATTATTCCCTTTTCTATATATTTACATTCATTAGCACACCAACTCACATAACATGCACACCAATGTACATGTTCTTCAAAACCATACCATTTCCAAAATTTATCTCCACCTTCATTACCAATTTGAGCTTTTGCAACTAAAACAATTTCACTATTTGGAATTTGTGAACTATCATAGTCCATATCTCCATCACTATTAAATATTGCTGCAACAAATCCTGCAATTAATACTATAACAAGTATAATTACAACTGCTACCCAACCTCCTGCTATAATTGCTGATATTAGTGCCTTTATTCCTGCTGCAATTGCCTTTATTGCTTTTATAGTTGCTTGTATTGTTGTTTTAACTGCTTTTGCAGTAACCTTTGCAGCATGTTTAGTTATCTTGATTGCTCTTTGTGTCGCTTTTACACTCTCTTTTGCAACCTTTTGACTATTCTTTGCAACTCTTTCAGCAGTTTTTATACTTTTTCCTGTTAGTTTAGTAGAACTCTTTGCTGTTTTAATTGTTTTCTTTGTTCCACTTTTAATCGTTTTATTAGTATTATTCACTACATTTTTTAGTTCTTTGGCTTTCTTTTCTTTTATTCGTGATTTGAAAGCATTAACTTTTTGCTTTCCTTTAATAAAATTTTGTTGTGTTTCTTTCAATGATTTTTTACCAATTTCATTACTTTTTTCAATGCCTTTTCTTGTTGCATAGCTTATTTCATTTTGTACTTTTCTTCCTGCATATTCTTCTCCTGAATTATTATCATCATCAATAGTAATTTCATTGATTTTCTCTTTCGTTGTTATTAAATTATTTTTTATCTTTTGTACTCCAACTATACTTTTATCAATATTTTTTATTGTAGCTTGAGGTTTTACTTTTATTTTTATATCTGGCATAAATAACCTCCTTTCTATTAAGCATAAAAAAAGAAGTCATTTAAGACTTCAAAATTTAATTTTTAATATTTTTCTTTTTTAACTCTTTAATAGAGTCCATATCAAAAGTAACTCTTGATACTAATTTCATTTTATCAATATCTACTTCAGGGATAAAATCTTTTGCAAGATACTTTTCTGCAAGTACTAAACTATGTTCTATGCTATCTATTACATCATTTGGTATTTTTCCATCGTACTCATTAATTAATATTTTCAGCATACAACTTGTTGCAAATAACTCCTCACTTATTTCATAATCTACTTCCTTTAATTTCATAATGATAAAATCCTCCTGTTTTTTTGATATTATATCACAACTTCGGCGAATTGAAAATTTTTCTTTGTTTTTTATTTACTCTTTTTTACACTTTCTTTGCCACAACTACCATTCGTCCATTTTTTTGTGAATATTCGCAAGTTGATAATGTAATATACTTGTCTTGATGAGTTCCAACAACTCCTGTATAATAAAATTCTAAATTTCTACAATTTTCGACAAATTCTTCATAGTCTTTATAATTTTGAAAATCAGTATAATTATAATATCTAAATCCTTCATCTGAATAAGCTATTGTTTTGAATGCTATCATTACTTCATAAGTGTTCTCAATAGTTCTTCCATTTTCTATTGTAAAGAATTTAATATACTTATGGTTTAGATAAAAGTTATAATTCTTATATTTTTCAAGTTGTGAAAACATTGTATTATCTTTCATGTGATGTCCATATATAATTAAATTATCTGATTTTTTCAAATTACAAAATGGTGCTAAATATGGAGTACCATGACTAGAATAATTTTTATAAATATCTTTATGCAAATAGTAATCTCCATTTTGCATTATTGGATAATCTATATTAGTTCCATCTATCTTGATCCAGCCTATAATATCTGAATTGATTTTTGCTATATTCTCTAAATTATAAGTATTTTCAGACGATAAATTACCTTCCTCATTTTCTAAAATGTCTGTAAATTGATTCTCGTTTGTCGTATTTTCAGGATTTTCGACAATTTCATGTAAATCATCAAATATATCAGTTTCTTTCTTATTTTTTACTAACTCTTTAATAAAGAAATAGCTACTAATAGCTAATATAACTATTAGTAGCATTAAAATTATTTTACTGACTTTATTCATTTACACTTTCTCCCGGTTTTGTTGTCATCAGTCTATAAAGTTCAGTATTCTTTGGAAATCTATTAACAAATGGGACATTTGCAGAACCAACTCTCATTAGTCCCTCTCCTGCACCAACATTTGTTATAAAGCTCATTTGCTCATCAGATATATTAAGTAATTTTCCTAACTCTAATCTATCAATATATGCTTGATTAAGCATTATAATAAATTCAGAGTTTGCAAGCATTGTTCTTGCAGTATGACTTTGTAATAAATCCTCAACATTTTGAGTTATACCTGTTGCATAAGCTCCATATTTTCTGACTCTCTTCCAAAGTGTAAATAAGAAATTGGCTGAATATTCGTATTGGAATAACAAATATATCTCATCAATGAATATATATGTGTTCTTACCTTTTGTTCTATTTGCAGTTATTCTATTAAGAATACTATCAAGTACAACTAACATTCCTATTGGAAGTAGTTGTTTTCCTAAATCTAATATATCATAGCAGATAAGTTTATTTGATGTATCAACATTAGTATTAAGTGCAAATGTATTTAAAGAACCATTTGTAAATAACTCTATTGCAAGTGCAATCTCCTTTGCCTCAGGCTCTTCTTGTTTTAATAATTCCTCTCTAAAGTCTTGCAAAGTTGGTGGTATTCCTTGATAATTTCCTTGTTGGAAAATTCTATACACACTAGCAGTACATCTATCAATAATAGACTTTTGCTTTGGACCGAGATTGCCACTTCCTATAAGTTGTTCACACAAAGACAAAATAAACTCTGATTTTAGGATTACTGGATTAGCTCCATCTCCATATTCAGAGTTCATGTCCATAGCATTTATATGATTATCACTTGTGGCAGATATTTTAATTACTTCTCCTCCTAGTGCATTTACTAAAGGAGAATACTCCCTTTCGGGATCTACGATTATAATATCTGCATCAGGTTCTCTTAATTTGATAGATGTTATTTCTTGTTTTGCAGTAAATGATTTACCACTACCACTAACACCTAAAATAAAACTATTACCATTTAATAATTGCTTTCTATCGACCATAATCATATTCTTACTAATTGTATTTTGACCATAAAAAACACCATTCTCGTGCCTAATTTCTTGCACTTTGAATGGTATAAATACTGCTAAGCTTTCTGTTGTAAGTGTTCTTAAAGCATTTATTTTTCTTACTCCAAATGGTAGTACAGTTTCTAATCCATCTAATTGTTGGTATCTTAAAGTACCCATTTGACACATATTTTTACCTGCTATTTGTTCTATTGCATCAGATAATACTTTTAATTTTTCTAATGATTCTTCAGTTATAACCATTGTTAAAACTGATAAGAACATTCTTTGGTCTCTTGTAATTAAGTCATCTAAAAATTCTTTACTTTCATTTCTTTGTTGCTCCATATCATACGGAATAATTGCTGAAAAGTTATTATTCGCATTTTGTTTTCTTTGCCAATTAGTTATATTTGTTTCTATTCCTAATCTTCTATTCTCTGCCTCTTTTACTGCCTCATCCATTGGTATAGGAATAATATCAATGGACAACATCATATTTTTATTAAGTTCAGTAAGTTCAGTTACCATTGAATCCTTTATATAACTTGCATAGGATTTTAAGAATAATACTTTTCCATATCTATTACCTATTTGAAAATAATCACTTTTGAATTTTGCAGAGTCAGGACATATTAAATCTCTAAAATCATGTCCTAATTTCATGTGTTCATGAATATCAAATGTAAATGCAGTTTCTTCTCCTGTTCTATAAAAGTCATGTGCTATTCTTAATCTTTCTTTTGCATCAAGTTCTATACATTTTGAGCCTAATGCACTAAAATGATTACTTAAATCTGCTCCAATTCTTGAAAAATAACTTCTTGCCTCTTCTTTTGTTTTCTTATATACGGATATTGTTAAAATCTTTTCTTGTACTATTTCATTTGCAGTTTTTGATTGAGAATTTAGCATTGCATTATATTCTTTTCTAAATTTGTCTAAATTATCTCCTGCATCTTTTAATAATATTGTTTTTTCAAAATCTAATTTATTTATTCTTCTATTGTTTATAGTTATTTTAGCAGTAGATCCTGTATCTAATGAATTAAGTAATTCGGAATATTCTAAAAACATTGCCTCTTTATCTTCTCTACTTGCTACTGCATAATTTATATCTAAAAACTTATATGATTTTGAATACTTATTCTTTCCAACTAAAAAAAGCCCATCTTCGTAAATTGCCTTTACAGGAATTATATCTTGTACGAATTTTGGAACTTTTATCTTTTCTTTATCTTGCTTGAATATTGTTTTAAGTGTTTTCAGCATCTTCTTCAACCTCCCTCATTTTCTTTTTTAATTTTTTAGTTTTAGGTTTCTTATTCTTTTTCTCTTTATGTTTTTTTTGTGGCTTTAATATTCCTTGCTTTAATTTCTTATCAATTATTCCCTTAAAATCTTCAGCATAGATATTTTGAGAGTTGAAAGTTAAATGTCTAGGCATTAGTATTTCAGATTTTATAAATGCAATAACAAATTCTTCAGCATTCATTCCGTTATACTTTATAAAACCAAGTGCAGCAAAAGGTGCAGCACCTAAAATACATACCCAAGACAATGTTTCAATTCCAAAAAAAGGCTTTAATAAGAAATATAAAACTACTGCTACTAAACAAGCTAATATAGAAAAAATGAACTGCCTTAATGACAGTCCAAAGAATATACTTTCGCTAAAATCCCTTATGTCTTTATTTATCTTTACCTCCATAATTTATCTTGCCTCCCTGTTTTTAATCTTTTTTTGTTTCTTCATTTCTTCCTGTGCCATTTTAATTTCTACATTTGCATATAAATCTTCGTCAATTATTTTGTATTTTTTTATTTCTGTCTCATTTGTTTGTAATGCAATTAGTCTATCTATCATTCTTTCTCTTAAATCAGGATTAATTTTGTCTAAATATTCTCCCATTGTTGTAATGTCAGGTTCATATACACCTTTTCCAACTTTGAAAAATTTTAGATTTCTCATCTCAAAGTTTCTATTATAATCAACTATAAAATCAGGTATATCTTCAAACTTTATTATTGCCTCATCTACACCATCATCAACATAGAAAAGCTCTGCATTAGATTTTATTAAATCTCTTATTTCATCTTCAGAATAAAATCTAACCTGAAACTCATCTTCTTTATTCTCAAATGTATCAGCTAAATTTTCGCCTTTTAACACTCTTGCAAAATCTTCTTTTGCTTTATCAATATTTTCATTATAGTAATATCCATAACCCCAATTTATAGAGTTATCTTTTATTTCATAATTAAATGCTATAATGTATTCTTTTGTTCCATTTTTAAATGTTCTTTCTATTAAAGCTATCGGTTCTTCATTTCTGAATCCTACATCCATTACAAACATTCCATTGTCTAATTCTCTTGTTCTACTCATTTACACTCCTCCTTATAGTCCCATCATTTCTCTTACTATTCTGTCTGAAAGTCTTATTGTTCCAACTAAAACTAGCATATTAAATATCAATTCTCCAACATATTTCCATACCATTGTTACGGTAGCTGCACCTGTATCAACTGATGGTGGACTTGCTGCAAAACTTGAAAATATAATACATGCCAATACTATTATTGCTCCCTCTAAACAAACTGCTACATAACTTTTCAAAAAGCTCTTACCAACATTTTGTGTAGGCTCTCCTGCAAAACTTGAAAGTGGTATTGGAGCTATAGCTGTGTACATATATAGCTTAAAGAATCTTCCATAGACAGTTAATATTAAAATGAATGAAAGTACTGTTACAAATAATCCACCAAGTAATGTTACTGCCCATAATGGAATGCTCTCAAAAAATCCACAATTATTGATTGCATCAATTACTGATTGTGGCAGAGATACTCCTGTTGCTTGAAATGAACTTCTTGCCATTATAGTAGAAACAACACCTTGTATAATCTTAAATATTGCTAACATTAAATCCATTCCATAAGTTACAATTCCTTTTGCTATTGCGAATCTTATAAAAAGTTTTAATGCTTGTTCAGGTCTTTTTATCTCTGAAAAATTACCCATCGTTTTTACTACACCCATAACAAAGAACAATACTAATAATGCAAATCCTATTGCTTGTAATGCTCCATTTATATTAGTAATAATGTCCCATATTGCTCCACCTTTGAAATCAGCAGGACTTTGAGTTACCAATGAATATATTTCAGACAATTTACCATTCCAAGTGTCTAAAGCATTTTGTAAATTTCCTACAATCCAATTCAATATTTCTCACCTCTATTCTTAAAATTAATATAGGCAGATAACTTGATACCTGCCTATACTTTCTAAATTTTAGCCTCCTGTAATTATGCTTAATATTTCTTTTGCAAATGTAATAACAATTCCACCTGCTAAAGTCATAATTCCATTTGCTCTTTGTGTTGGATCATGTGACTTAAGGCTCATACCTACTTGTACTACACCAAAACCTAAAATTATCATTCCAACTGCTCTAATTAAACCAAATATAAAATTTGATAAATTGTTTACAACTGCTATTGGATCGTCAGCAGCAAACACATGACTTGCTTGTAATACAAATAATAAAATTACATATCCTATAATAAATAAAATTTTTAATCCAATATTCTTTCTTCTACTTTTTTTGTTTTCTTCTTTCATAATTAAATTCTCCTTTCTTTGCCTATTTTTAGGCACAAAAAAAGACCTAGAATTTATTGTTACATAAACTCTAGGTCTTAATTGATATTGATATTGGCACTCTCAATATCTTGTTTAAATAAACTATCAATTTCTTCTTCAGATAATAATTCATAATCAGTTTCTTTTAATTCTAAATCAATTACTTCATTCATATTTATATTATCTTCAAAGTTAAATGATATTGTTCCTATTGCATTTGAAGTATCTCCATGTATATATGGCTTAATACTCTTATTTCCAATAGGTGTATTTATACTATTAAAATGTTCCTTTAGATTAAATTTGAAATCTTTTACAGGTCTTTCTCCTCTCACAAAAAGTAATGCATATTGATTATCTAGCATTCTTACTTCATCAGGAGTTAAAAGCTCTCTACCTGCAATTTGGTCATTTTTTGAATAATTACCATGTGAACCAAAAGTTCTTCCAAAAGTGTTAGTATCTATTGTTTCTTTTCCAAGAAGTTCAGACACATACTTATGAGTCGATTGCTCATTTCCACCTAAATACAAGAATTCATCACAATTTCCTACTATACTTTCCCATTGTTTTTCAAATAAAGCCTTTAATTGTGCTAAATTTTGCAATATGATAGAAACCGAAACTTCCCTACTTCTCATAACTGATAATATCTTATCAAAATCATCAGGTAGGCTTACATTAGCAAACTCATCCATAACAAAATGAACATGTACAGGTAAACTTCCACCATATTTGTAATCTGCTAAATAAAATAGTTGTTGGAATAATTGTGTATAAAGTACACTTACTAGGAAATTAAAAGATGTATCATTATCAGGTATTATAGCAAATAATGCTACTTTCTTTTCTCCTAAACTTGGTAAATCTAATTCATCAGTTTGAGTTAATTGTGCTACACTCTCTAAATTAAATTTTTCAAGTCTTGCAGCTAGTGTTACTTGTATTGATTTTAATGTTTTAGCAGAACCACTATGATATGCTCTATAATATTTTAATGAAATATGTTCAGGATTTGTTGTTTCTAATCTATTAAATAACATATCAAGTGGACTAACATAATCGTCATCATCTTCTTTTACATCTCCTGCTCTTAATAATTCCATAACCATAACAAAGTTTTGTTCTTCTTCAGGAGCTTCATATTTTAAGTAAAAGATTAAGGCTAATAACAACATACTTGCTGCAGTATCCCAAAACGGATCGTTTGTACTACTTCCTTTTGGAGTGGTAGATTTAAATAGGTTTGTTACTAATTTTTGAACATCATTATCTGATTTCAAATAAACAAATGGATTGTAGCAATGTGATTTTTCCATATTTATTAAATCTAAAACTCTTACCTCGTATCCATTTTGTTCTAGTAAATGTCCTGTATCTCTAACAATTTCCCCTTTAGGATCTAGCACAACATAAGATGTATTGCATTGCATAACATTAGGTTTGCAATAACTATAAGTCTTTCCTGCACCACTACCTCCAACAACTAATACATTTACATTTCTTCTGTGTTTCTTTCCATTTAATCCAAGTGAAACATTTTTAGTTAGTATCTTATTATAATTATTAGGTTGTTTATATTTCTTGTTTAATTCTTTTGCCTCGCCCCATTTGGCAGAACCATTTTCTTCTCTTCTCCTGTAATTCTTTCTAGTAGATTCGTAAACTAATATTGACATTATATATATTAGCAAAAAAATAAGAATAGTTTTTATACTACTCTCCATAAATGTAATATTGAAAGGATTACTTAAAGCATCACTTCCATTTTTTATTATCTCTATTAATCCACCATTTATATATGGTGCAACTAATAGTGCTAACCATATTACAGGAATTATTCCAAAAATATATACAACTCTAGCAATTTTCTTATCATCGTTCAAAGGCAAAATTACCTTTTACTTTTCTTTTATCTATTGGGGCATCTAATAATTTTTTAATAAGTTCATCAATAATTTCAGTATCAACATTTTCAGCTATCTTTTTATTTCTGAACTCATTAAGAGCATTTATTATTAGTTTATAATCATATATATCTAATACAATAGTTCTTGTTTCTTCCAATTTCAATTCCCCCTTATCTATCAGTTTTCGTTTTCGCTTTTGGAGTTACAACTTTTACATTGTTCTTCTCTTTAGCTCTAACTTCTTCTCGTTTTTCAACTTCAACTTTTAATTTTGCAAGTTCTTTTCTAACGGAAGGCTTTTTCTCTCCTTTAGATACCCCTTCTTGCATCTTTGAAGTTATTGAGGAAGGCTCTGACTGAGGGCTTTTTTCTGTCTTCGCCAAATTGAAATTTTCGGTTTTAGTTTCTTCCTTTTGTATTGGCTTATCTTGTAAAACTTCTTCTAATAATTCCTCTTTGGATTTCTTCTGCACTCCTAACTCCTTTCTTTGTGCCTCTCTATTTTCAATAGCTTTTGTAACTTCAGTATCAATTTTAGCAGTATCTATTGTTGTTAATTTGAATCTTTCTACTATTCTATTTATTCTTGAGGCATCTTCATCTTTTACCATAATGTCAGTCATTCCATCATAATTTATATGTTTCTTATCTACTAATGCACAATAAAGTATTCCATATTTTTTTGCCTCATACTTAAATGTTTCTAAATCTTCATTCTTAATAGAAAAGATTTTTAATGGCTTTCCTGCTTTTAACATATTATTTAATCTTGTTTTTCCTTTAGTTTGTTTTTTATCTTTCATTATGGTATATAACATTGCAGCTACATTTTTAGCTCCACTACCTGTTAGTTTAGCAAGAACTTCAAATCCCTCTAAACTCAATCTTACAACTTGTTCTGATGCATCTCCACTTACACTCATAAAATTTACTCCTTTCCTTTTTTAGATTTTTCTTTATTCTTTTTATCTTTAGTTTCTTTTTCTAGTTCTTCTTGTTTATCAAGTTCTTCTAGATTTTCATCAATAACTCGTATTCTCTTTTTTATATCCTCACATTGTTCTACCTCCTTTCGCAATTTATCTATATTAGTTGTCAAAGTTGATATTTGCTCTGCATATTTCCTCATTTCTTCTTCATCCTTTGACAATTTTCTAATTGCCCATAATCTTTCTCTTTGGTTTGATAATTCATTTATCTTATATGTAACTTCATCTTTATAATTTAATAAATCATCTAAAGTTTTTATCTTGTTTGTCGCTAATAGTTTTGCTTGATTAGACAATTCTTCCATTCTTGATACATCTGCCCTAATACTTGCAGGAAGTTTTTGTTGTGGTATATTATTAGGAAAAACTTTTAACAAATAACAATAATGATAATATAAAGCAATAAATCCTTTTGCTTTGGCTCGTTTGTGCCTCTTTGCAAAAGGATAATTTATTTTTCTGCTATAAACATTTTCTATAAATGGAATACGAATTGCTTGTTCATTTATAATTCTTCTCTTTATATTTTCTATTGTGTAATCTTCTCCAAATCTTCTTTCAATTCTAATATTTCTATTGTAATTCTTTTTTCTTATACTCAACTTTCCTGCTCTAACCATTACCTCATAATCTAATTTTTTCATTAGATATATAAAATCATCATAAGAATATGCTTGTCTAATTGCTAAATCAATTTCTCGTTTAGCAGTTTTAGAATAGTTATCATTATATAAAGATTTCTTGTAATAATTGCCAAAATTTATTTTACTTTTCTTACATGGTTTTTCTGGCAAAACACTTAACCCATGTTCTTTGCATATTTCATCTGATATATGTCTAAATTTTGCTGTATTATATCTATTACTATAATATTTTAAGCCATCTACAAATGAAACAGAATTTATTACAAAGTGATTGTGTATATGATTGGTATTAAGATGTGTTGTTACTACAACTTGGAATCTATCTCCCCACATTTCTTTTGCTGATTGAATTCCTATTTGATGAGCCTCCTCAGGAGAAATATTTTCTTTAAAAGATTGATAAGCATGAAATCCTAAAATGCCTTCTTCATTTTTGAAATACAATTTTGTATCTATCATTTCTTCATAAGCAGAATCAACCTCGCAATTTATTCCAGTTGTATAAAATTGTTTTTCCGTTTTATCTGAATTCATTGCATAATCTAAAACATCTTTTAAATCATCAACTAAAACAATATAATTACCTTTCTCAACTACAAATTCAACTTTTTGTGTTTTCTTTTCATCCGTTGCATAATCCATAACATGATCTAGTCTTTTTACAACTTTCCATATTTTTGTTGTTGCCACTTTTATTTCTCCTTTCATAAATATTTACTTTTAATTTGCCTAGATAACTCATTCCAATTCTTTGCCTCTTGATTATAGTAATCTTTATCAATAACATTTGTACTATTTGCTTTATGTGCTATTTGATTAAGATTAACTCCTATTTTAGAAAGTTGTTTCATAACTTTATAAAATTCATAATCAGGTTTTTCCTTAACATCCTTTCCTAAAATAAGCTTTCTTATATAATCAGAAATATTTTCTTTACTCTTGGCAATGTCATCTAATAATTTTGCATACTCAATATCATTAAGTCTAACTTGTATTCTTATATTTCTCTTTCTCATCTTTACCTCCTCGCTTTGCAAAATATTTTTGGGGATTGGGGCAAAGCCCCATTGTACAGAATTTCGGAGAGCCGATTTTTCGGTCTCCCAAATTCATTGCTTGCTAGGACAAGAAATCTAAAATAAGTGCTTTTTATCGTACCCCAATTTGTTTCTTATTTTCCTTTTTATATGTTTTATATAATTCAATTTCTTGTCTATTTTTTAATCCTAATTTGAAACATAAATAATCATTTATGTCTTTACCATAAGGAGCAGGAATATCATAAACATTGTACTTATCTAATGCAATTATCATTGCTTTTGTTGCTTGTCTTCCTGCTCTATCATTATCAAAATGTAACACTATATCTTGAACATCTTGATATTTATTTAAGTAATTTTGTATTGCTATTGGTACTTTACTTTGTTCTATATTAGAACTTGGTTGGTACACTCCTGCTAGTGCAATAAGATTATGATTTTTATAATCATATCCCTTTATTTTAAGCATTGTTGCATAAGATAACAGATCTATTGCACTTTCAAAAATATGTATAGTATTGTTTTTTATATTACTTAACATTCTAAAAGAAAACTCTTTTGAACTACCTCTTGCATCTCTCATTATTCTTTTATTGTTTGTACTTCTACATCCTGCATATTTAATATTTCCTTCATTATCATACCCTAAAAAAACAATATTCTTTGTTCTATCTTCTTGATATATTAACTTTTTATCTACACATTCTTGTATTATTTCTTCATCAATACCTCTATTTTTAAGATACTCAATAGCTTGTTTGTTTGTACTTGCTCTAATAGGAATAACAATTTTTTTATTTTCTTCTCGTTCTTCTTTTGGTACAACATATTCTACTATTTCTCTATTTAAAATGCTTTTAACTGCCTCTTGCAAAGTCATTTTTTCAACTTTCATAAGATAATCTAGTGCTGTTTTTCCACCCTCATTAGTTGAAAATCTATGCCATAAACCATTACTTATAATCACACTATCATGTGTTTTTAAGGAATAAGTACCTACACCTTTTTTAACTAATTCACTTGGATTATAGTTCATAAAGTAAGTTAATAAATCAACCTCTTTTGCTTTTTTTACCAACTCTTTAGGTACATATTTCGACATTTTATGCACCTCCTATCGTTCGTGTTTTCTATTTATTATATTCTTTTTATAAGCTCTTTCATATTCTTCTTTGGTATAATCTGTTCCATATTCATCTGCTTGTTCTTTCAGAATCTCATACTTTAATCCATGTCTTGGATTTTCAATTGTTCTATTTATTTTTACTTTTATTGAATTTATTCCTTGACTATAAACTGATTCTTTGTAATCTTTTAATAGCTCTTGCTCTGAATAATATTCAACTATTTCTCCTGAATATAAAAATTCAAGATGACCTATTGGAGCATTTTCAGTTTCATCAGATACTGAATAATTAAATTTTAATTCCATATAAAATCCTCCTTATCTTGCATTATTTTTTGTTTTTATTTTATCTTTTTTATACTCATCTGTTATTAGATTCAATGATTCATCTACTGAATAATTGATGTTTTCTCTCATATTTCCATCAAAACTTAACCAGTCATCATATAACTCATCTAGTATATTTTCTCTTGATAAAAGTGCTTTTATTTGTGTTTTTGATAAGTCATGATCAAACTCAATGCTATCAATTATTTCTTGTTTTGTTGTTAATTCATAGGCTCTATCTATTGCATAATCAACTCCATTTTTTTTCATTTTTGTTTTAAAATCTTTTAATTCATTTTCTAATTTTTGATATAATTTATCTTCCATATTTACCCCTTTCTCATATAATTCTAATCATTATATGGTACAACATTTTTTCTCATATAATTCATATAAGAGTCCTCTATATTAGAATAAGTTTTCTCTTGTGTATAATATTCATTGTTAGAATCATTACAATATTTTTCTACTGTTTTTTTCTGTATTCTCTTAATTTCATTCTCATTAATTACCTTTTTATTACATTCAAGTTCAAGTTCTTGGAGTTTTAATTGTAATCCAACTCTTTCATTTTTGTATTTTTTTAACTCAATTCTTTTCTTTTTATACTCAAGTTCTAACTTTTCTAATTCCTTATTTGATGTTGCAATTTTTACATTTAGCTTTCCTATTTGCTCTATTAATTCTTTCTTCTGCACAATATCATCACTCCCTTTCCAACAAAAAAAGAAGTAAATAGTATTTAACTTACTTCTCATTTTTGCTATATTTAATTAAAATTTAGAAATTTAATATTTCATTTATACCTGCTTTAAAGCAAGCTTTTGCTTCTTCATATCCTACTTTTATATCAAGTTCTTTTATTTCCATCAATTTTATCATTTCTTCCTGATTTAAAACAATTGGTGTAGAATCTTCATATACTTTTAAAACTCTAGGATATTTTTCTTCAAGTTCTTTACATTTTGACTTGTATTCTTTATATATTTCAGTATTATAGTTTATTTTACTTTGAATATATTCATAAAAATCTGCATCTGTACAGTCCAAGAAAGTATCTCCTTTAGTTATAGTTTTGCTCCCAACTTTTAATTCATTTTTTAGTTTATACATATCATTCATTCCTAACATATAGTATGCTTTACTCCAAAAATCAACTTCCTTACTAAATTTAAGTTCATATTCTTGTAGTTTATTCTTTACTTTTTTAAAATCTTCTACGTTAGAAATAACTTCTCTTAATAATGTAAGTAATTTTTCATTTACATTATAAACTTCGCTTTCAATTTCTTGAATTTCCTTATTATTGTCGTATGTAGTTTGTTCAAAGTCTTCCTTCCTAAAAAGATACATTTGCTCTAATATTGGTTTATCAAAAATTTTTTCCATATCAATTACCTCCGTATCATCTTATATCATAATACTTCAATTCATTGAAATGTATAAATTATTTTTTTATATATTTGACAAAAAAGAGTAATATTTTAATAAAATACTACCCTTTATAGTGAACTATATTTATCTTTAATATTCTTCTTCATTATCTATTAAATATGTCATATTTGAAAAAGTTTCACTACATAAATTATCTAATTCTTCTTCATCCATATTTTCTTTAAATATTTCATCTACATAGTCTGATGCTACTCCACATATAAAAGCCAAATCAAATCTTTTATCTCCATATAAATAAGTATTCTCTATTAAAAGTATGAGTGTCTTCATTTTTAACTCATCATTTACTATATTTGATTTTAAATTTTCTTCAATTGTTAAAATATAATAAATATATAAATATGTCATATTTTCTTTATTATCATTTACTAACTGTTTAAATTTTTCAAAATCCATACTCATCTCTCACTTTCTTTTTTTAATATATATATATTATACATATATTATTTACAAATATGAAATGTACAAATTTCTATTTTTCACTATAATTATATCATAAAAAAAATTTTTTTAACATCTTTCTGGAGATTTTTTATCTGGAGATTTATCTTCTTTTTCTTCTTGCTCATCTCCAATAATTTCATGATCATCATCATTAATTTTTAACTCTGCATTTATTTCATCTAGTTTTCTTTGTTTTTCTTTTAATTCTTGTTCTTGTGGAAATTCTTTTTGACTTTCTACTTTAGCATTTTCTAGTTGTAGTTTAGTATTATCAAGTTTCTCTCTTTCAAGTGGAATATCTCTTGCAATATTCTCTAAACAATTATTTATTCTTGTAATATTACCATTTGCATCCACACCTAAATCAATCGTATAACTAAATTTATTCTTTAGCTTTAACTTTATATTTCTAGTAATAGAGTCAAAGCTAATTTCCATTTTGAAGCCTCTATATTCTCCAACTTCTTTTACTTCCATACTCTTTAATAATTGAGTACATTCTAAAAGTTTCTTTCCTGCATCTGCTTTTTCAGAGTATTCTTTACCATCAATTATCATTGGAGAAAATCCATCCATATTTGGTTTAGTATATTCTTGTAATTTTATAGTATCTTCTTCCATTGCTGCAATTTTGTTATTTAATCTTGTAATTTCTTCAGGATAATACTTTATAACTTTATCTTGTAAAGCATACTTTTGATTCATAAAGTTTTGCCTTAATAATTTCAATTTTGATATTTCACTATCTAAATTAGTCTTTTCCAAAATTAGAGGATTACCTGTTGCTAATGCTTTTATTTCCCCATAAGACAGAGCTTTCTCATCTATATCTTCCATACTTCTTGCAGGAGTTTTAGATGTCATTATTTGAGAAATAAACTTTTGCTTTTGTTCTACTAATTGATACATATAAGCATCAAAAGTTTTTTCAGTAACATAAGAATAAACGAAAACTTTTTCATTCTCGTTACCCTGTCTTATCATTCTACCATTTCTTTGTGTTAAATCGCTTGGTTTCCAAGCACAATCTAAATGGTGTAAAGCAATAAGTTTATCTTGAACATTAGTACCTGCTCCCATTTTAGAAGTAGAACCCATTAAAACTCTAACTTCTCCCTGTCTTACTTTGCTAAATAGTTCTTTCTTCTTTGTTTCATTATCTGCCTCATGAATAAAAGCTATTTCTTCTTCAGGAATACCTTTTTCAATAAGTTTTGTTTTAAGCTCATTATAAACATCTGTAAATTCTTCTTTTTCAAAACCTTTCATATCTTTAGGAGTAGATAAATCACAAAATACAAGTTGTGTTGATTTTTTATCAGAATTTTCGCTCCATATTTTATAAACATTTTCACAACAAGAATTAACTTTGCTAGTATCACTATCAGGTAATAATGGATTCATAAGCCTTTGCTCTAATGCTAATTTTCTACCCTCATTTGTTATTTTAAGCATATTATCTACTGATGCATCTATTGAGCCACTTCTAATACGATCTGCTCTTTTTCCTAATTCTGTTACCATATCTTGTTGTATTTCGCTAGGTTTTACAACCACATTTATATTTTCAAATTCAGGAGTTGGAAGATTCAATGTTTCAGCAGTTTGTATGTCAGCAACTTCTTTAAACATAGCCATAAGTTCAGGAAGATTATGAAATTTTGCAAATCTTGTTTTAGCTCTGTAGCCTGTACCTTCAGGTGCAAGTTCTATTGCAGTAACTGTTTCTCCAAATGTACTAGCCCAATTATCAAAATGTTCTAATTCATTTTTTCTTAATTCTCCATATTGTAAATATCTCTGCATTGTATATAATTCTGCCATTGAATTACTTACTGGAGTTCCTGTTGCAAAGACTGTGCCTTTGCCTCCTGTTATTTCATCAAGATAACGACATTTCATAAACAAATCAGAACTTTTTTGTGCCTCTGTTTGTGCAAGTCCTCCTACATTTCTCATTTTTGTATATAAAAATAAGTTTTTATAATTATGAGCCTCATCTACAAACAATTTATCAACACCTAGTTCTTCAAAAGTTACTACATCATCTTTTCTTTCTTGTTTATTTAATTTTTCAAGTCTTGTTTCTAATGTTCTCTTTGTTTTTTCTAATTGTTTTATAGTATAATTTTCTCCCCTACTTGCTTTTACATCTGCAATACCTCTTGTTATATCATCGATTTGTTCTCTTAATATTTCCTCTTGTCTTTCAATAGACATTGGTATTCTTTCAAATTGAGAATGTCCTATAATTACTGCATCAAAATCTCCTGTTGCTATTCTTGAACAAAACTTCTTTCTATTTTTAGTTTCAAAGTCTTTTTTAGTTGCAACAAGAATATTAGCAGATGGATATAATTGCAAAAATTCACTAGCAAATTGCTCTATTATGTGATTAGGGACAACAAATAAAGACTTGTTACATAGTCCAAGTCTTTTACTTTCCATTGCTGCTGCAACCATCTCAAATGTTTTTCCTGCTCCAACTTCATGTGCTAATAAAACATTATTACCATATAAAACATGTGCAATAGCATTTAATTGATGAGGTCGCAATTTTATTTCAGGATTCATTCCTACAAAATCTATATGTGAGCCATCATACTCACGAGGTCTTATTGAATTAAATTTATCATTATAAATTCTTACAAGTTTATTTCTTCTTTCAGGATCTTCCCATACCCAATTTAAAAATTCCTCTTTGATAGTATCTTGTTTGCTACTGGCAATAGCTGTTTCCTTTCTATTAAGAACTCTTTGTTTTCTACCATCTTCATCAATAATAGTATCAAATATTTTTACATCTTTTAGATTTAATGTTTGTTCTATTATTTTATATGCATTTATTCTTGGTGTTCCATATACTGAGTATGCTTTTACATTTTCTCTATCAGAGCTTTTATTTTCTATATACCATTCTGCATTTATATTAGAATACTTTACTTTAATATCCCATTGCTTATATCTTGGTGTATCTAATAATTCAAAAATAAATTGTCTTATTACTTCAGGAGGTATCCATGTTGCACCTAATTTAATTCCTATTTCACTAGCAGTTAAATCTTTAGGTATAACCTCTTTTAGATTATCTACATTTATTTGATATTCAGGATGTTCAGCTAATTGACTTTCTGCGATTTTTAATTTTTCTCTAACATTTCCTGATAAATATTCATCAGCAGTTACATATTTTTCTTCTATTGGAACTTTGAATATTACTCCTTTTAGTTCGTTTATAATTGTATCTTTATCTTTTCCAGTTAATTCAGACATATAATCTAAATCTACTTTTGCTTTTTCTTGAATAGATAGAATTAGAGCCTCATCTGAAGTATCAACTTCTTTTATTTCTTTTTTTGCTTTTATAGTTCTTTTTGTGAACATATCTGCTTTTCCAATAAAATTACCTTCTCCATCTAATTTTTCAAGTGAGCATAACAAGAAATAACTACTATCATTTGAAAAAGCATTCTCATTTGCCCTAGAATTAATTAAGCCATAGTCTTTTGTAAATTTATCATATAATTGATTAAGTTTTGCTTGTGCAAGATAAATATCTCCATCAGAAAAATCTTGCATTTGAAAATCTATAAGTTCTCTTACTTGCTCTCTTAATGCAATTAAGCCTCTAATTCTGTTTTGATTTGTTAATGGTAAATCATCTTGTAATAGCATTCTTGAATTTTCTCTAAAATACAATTTGTTATCAACTATTGCATAAGAAAAATTCTTTACATCAGGAGTTGCAGGAATAGATGTATCTTCTGTTTCTATCTCGTTTTCAATAGATATAGCTTGTATTTCTCCATGAATATTAGTAATGGCAACATTCAATCTATCTTCTAATTTTTCTCCATCTATTGCTTTACAAGTAGAATCAAAGCCATATTGTGTACTCTCTATCTCCATTTTTCCTAAAATCATATTAGGTTTATCAACAAAATATTTATTCATTGTGATATTATTTTCATCTTGATCTAAATATACCCAGTCTGGCATTATATCAGTTAAGTTTTCTCTCTTTTGTAAAAAGATAATATCTGATGTAACTTTTGTTCCTGCATTTTTAGTAAATGTATTATCAGGTAATCTAATCGCACCAAGTAAGTTTGCTCTTTGTGCTATATACTTTCTAACATCAGGACTTGCTTTGTCCATAGTTCCTTTTGATGTAATAAAAGCAACTACTCCTCCTGGTCTTATTTTATCTAAAGTCTTTGCGAAGAAATAATCATGAATTAAGAAATTGTTTTTATCATATCTTTTATCATTTACTTTGAAATCTCCAAAAGGTACATTTCCAAGTGCTACATCATAAAAAGAATCAGGTAAATCTGCCTTTTCATAACCTTGCACTTTGATATTCGCATTTTGATATAACTGCTTTGCTATTCTTCCACTAATACTATCTAATTCAACACCATATAATTTTGACTTTTGCATTTCTTGTGGCAACATTCCTAAAAAGTTTCCTGTTCCACAACTTGGCTCTAATATGTTTACTTCTTCAGCTCCCATATTATGAATTGCTTTATATATTGCATTTATAACAATAGGTGGTGTATAAAAAGCAGTTAGGGTACTTGCTCTTGCAGAATTATATTCTTCAGGAGTTAATAATGATTTTAATTCATTATATTCTTGCGACCAATTATCTTTTTTCTCATCAAATACATCAGGAAGACCACCCCAACCTACATATTGAGAAAGAATTTCTTGTTCTTCTTGATTTGCAAGTCTTTTTTCATCTTCTAGCTCTCTTAATAATTTTATAGCCTCTATATTTCTTCTAACTTTTTCTTTTGGAGTTCCTTCTCCTAAAGAGTTATTATCAATATGATAATTTATTTTGTCTTGCTTAATTTTAGATTCTGTTTCTACAATAGGTTCTTCTATTACTTCTTCAAAATTTCTTGGATTATTATTATATAGATTTAATGCTCTTAAATAACTTTCATTTCTAGTCATTGGATAATGAGCTTCTTCATACATTGTCATATCCATTAAAACTATTTGGTCATATTCTCTATTAAAAGCCTCAACTCTATATTTTCTTTCATTTTCTAAATAGATAATTTGTCCTATTTCAAATTCAGGCTTATCTTCTTTTAGCTCGTTTACTGCATTTATTGCATTATTTATAACAACTTGTTTAACTTCTTCTGCAACATCTTCAACTTTTTGACCACTTGTAATGTAGTCCATATCATCTTGTGATACTTCTTTAAGATTACTATCGGCTAGTTCTTCAATATCAGTAAATTCTGCAAGTCTTTTTCTAATGCTCATTAAAGTTTCATTTTCTTCATTGTCAGAATATTCTAATAAGCCACCATCTTGTTCAAATCCCAATTGATCGTATATTTCATAATAATATCCTTCTTCATTTGTATGAAAGTGAAAGTAATTACCATTTTTTAATTTATAGTTTTTATCTATATTTTGAATGTCTATTTCTTCAGTATCATTTGATTTATCTTCGTCAAATACTCTATTAAACATCCACTTTTCATTTTCATAGTCATTTTCTAGCCAATTTTGATATTCTTCTTTTTCGTTATCAACAAAATATCTATCTAATAAGATAAGCTCTCCAATTCGTTTTTCTATTGTGTTCCAATTAACTTGCATTGTATCTTCAACATCTCTTTTAGATAGTTTAATACCCTTACTTGGACTATATTCAACCCATATACCATCAAGACCTTTTACACCACTTGTTCCATAATAGTTAAATTCTTTTTTCAGAAAATCTTGTCTTTCTTTTGATGAAAAAGTTTCTTGATATAAGCGATATACCCTAAATTTACCATTTTCATGACCAGTTCCATCTTGTAATGCTTTATCTATCATCTCTTGGGTAAAAGAAAAAGCAGGAGTATTTTCTACTTCTGCTTGTGTTTCTATATTATCAATTTGTTGTTCTACACTAGGTAATTCTTTAATTGGTGGTATATAACTATCAGAGAATAGATTTAATTGTAAATTAGTTCCTGCATTACTATTTCCTCTGCTTGTGCTTTGATTGAATTCATCTGTCCTACCCATTCCATTTGATTGTTTGCTTTCATTTCCTCGTTCACTTTGAATTTCTCTGCTAATTGTTTGATTATTTCTTTCACTCTCGTTTGAGATGTCTGTTCTATTTCTCCTAAATGTTCTTCCATTTTGCCATCCATCATTAGCTCTGTGTAAAGTCCTTTTTTGTGTTCTTTCAGAAATGCTAACCTCATTCTTGAATATTTCCCTTGTGGTAGGTTCTTCGTTTTTGGTAATGCCACCTGTGGTACTTGATAATCTCCCATTTGTTTGTATGTTACTTCTATCATAATCATCACTTCTCCTTTCTTTACTTTCATGATACTCTCTATTATTATTTTTAACAAATGTGTAATTTTTATTATTTATAGATTTTTCTATATTTATGACAGTAGAATATATTTCTCGTAATTCTTGTTCTGCAATATCACTTATTGCTGCACCTAATCTTGAAATAACTTGTCTTGTATCAAAACTTGTTATTTGATTAAATGATTCTACATTAAATTCTTCAGATGGATCTAGTCTACATCTTTTCATTACCATATATGTAATTGAATTAGTAAGCAAAGTTATAAAAGCACCATCAACTTCATTTTCTTCTAAATCTTTTAATGAACTATATTTTACAACTTCTTTAAGTTCTTTCAAATAGTCATTAAGATTATCTTCTACTAGGTTTTGTGTTGCTGAATAAATTGCCTCACCTAAATTATTTTTTATTACTAAATCTCCAAAGTTATTTTCTAATGTTTCAATAAGTCCATTGTGATATGATTCTTTAACTTCCCATAGTTTTAATTCTTTATTTATTCCACTATAAGTATCTGATATATCAAAAACATGTCTTATAATATTTCTACCATCTTGTAAAGAAATAAGAGCAATACCTTTTGCACCTTTAGTAACCCATCTTTTCAGTCTTTTATTCCAAACTTCAATTTCTGCACAAGCAGTAGCATCAGGTTTTTGAGCATATATTAAAACTTGTTCATTAAAATCATATTTGTAATTACTACTTGCAGTATCAAGAAATTTTACCCATTCTTCTGGTTTAGATGTTATATCTTTTAATGTTTCTCTTGCCATTTCGTTGATTAGTTGATATTTATTAGGCATTAACTTTCCTCCTTTCTCTCTTCTTTTTTAGCTGGTTCATTATCATCTTTTAAGTATTCTAATGTATTTCTTTCCTTTACATATTTCCTTAAAAGAATAATATTTTTAACATCTTTATCTTCAGTTATTGTTTCTAAATCTTCTATTTGTAATTTTGAAATAGAAGTTTCATCTCCTTTTCCAATTTCAAATAGTTTCATTAGTGTTCTATATCTTGAATTGTCCTTTCTAGGCATCTTAACACCTCCATTTTAAGTAACAAAAAGAGTTAGAATATATCTAACTCCTCATAATTACTACACTACTTTTTTTCTCATATATTTTGTATTTTCAATAAAATCAAAACCATTCATCTTATAAAAAGATATTAATTTTTCCATTAATAGTTCTTTATTTTTATTATTATCAGAAACATTTTGATATCCTTTTTCTTTATTTAGTACTCTTGGTTGTGGTAAAACTATTATTTTACATGTGAATAAATTTGTATAAAAGTATAATATTTCATCTAAATTATCTATAATATAACTACCTATACCCATATTTCTAAACTGTTTATTTATATAAAAATCTTCTATATAAGTTATAGTTTCATTTTCTTCTGCTATCTCTGGTCTAATATTATTGTCCTCTCCGATTATTGCACAAGCCATATCATAGAAATCCCAGCCTCTACAATCTGCAACATCATGAAAATCTATATCAAATCTTGTAAAATCCATTGGGATAAAAATGCTACCTCTTATATGTCCAATTTTCATTTCAGAATCATCTTCAAGATTAGTTGCATATATCTCTATCCAAAAATCTGTTATAAATCGACTATCATATTCCATCCCTTCGATATGATTCAATGCATCTTCAGTTACATACATCAAATTTGGTCTTCGGATATGTGTTTTGAAAGATATAGAATCCCATCCTTTTTTCTCTAATTTTTCTAATTCATACATATATAATCATTCCTTTCTTATTATTAAAAGAGAGCTAGAATATCTCTAACTCTCTTTCAATTATTATTTATCTTTGTTTTTATTGCGATTATGAATAATAATGTAAGCAATTCCTAATATTGATAAAATTAGTATTCCACCAATTAGTTTTATATTACTTTCATCTCCTGTCTTTGGAACTACTATTTTCTTGTTCTCAAAAGTAAATTCTATTGTGCTATCTTTTTCTTCTATTTGTCCATTATCTACGAATATTCCTTTGTCATTTATTTCAACTTTTGCTATTCTGCTAGATAATTCATAATCTTTTGGAGCTTTTATTTCTTTGATGTAATATGTGCCATATCTTAAATCTTCAAATAAAGCTGTTCCATCTTCTTTGTTAGATTTAACCTCTTTAATTAGTTTGGTACATTCTGGATCTTCATAAATACCAAAAATAAAATTATCTTTAATAATTTCTTTAGTTTCAGTATCTACTTTAATTACTTTTACATTTTTAAGTATTGGCATATCTTTCATCTCGATTTTTTGAGTTTCTTTATCAGCTGTAACTATGAATTTTATTTCTTCTGTTATTTCATAACCATAAGGAGCTGTTGTTTCTTTTAATATATATGTCTTTCCTTCTTCTAAATCTTTAACTTGATGTGGTTCTTTGGTAGATGTCCATTTGTCTATTGTATTTCCATCTTCATCAGTTACTTCTAGTTCTGCTCCATCTAATTCATTGCCATTTGTTATATCAGTTTTTGTAATTTCAACTAATTTATCAATCATAACAATTTTTTGAGTAGCCTTATCTGTTGTAACTTTAAACTCAATATCAGATGCTTTTACATAGTTTCCTACTGCTAGTTCTTCATGTAATTTATATGTTTTGTTTTCTTCAAGTCCTGTAACCTTATGAGCCTCTTTTCCAGAAGTCCATTCATCAATTACATTTCCATCTGCATCTAATACTTGTAATTTTGCTCCCTCTATTTCTTTACTAGAAATATCTTCTTTTGACATTTCAACTATTTTGTCTACAAGTTCAATATGTTCATTTTCTTTTTTATCTGAAACTTTGAACTCAACATCAGTTGCTTTAACAAATCCATCAGGAGCTACTTCTTCATGTAGTCTATATGTTTCATTTTCTTTTAAATTCTTGATTTTGTGTTCTTCTTTAGTAGAAGTCCATTCATCTACTAGATTATCATCTTTATCAAATACTTGAATTTTAGCACCCTCTATTTCTTCTCCTCCAATATCTACTTTAGACATTGATACTATTTTATCTTTCATATTTACTATTTGAATTTCATTAGTATCTTTAATAATGAATTTGATTTCAGTAGCTATAACATATCTCTCTGGAGCAATTTCTTCTTTTAGTTTGTATTCTTTTCCTATTTTTAGTCCCTCAATTTTGTAAGTTTTTTCAGTAGAAATCCACTCATCAATTACATTATCTTCAGAATCTAAAACTTGTAATTTTGCTCCTGCAAGTTCTTTATCGCCTGTAATATCTGTTTTTGAAAAATCTACTAATGTTGTATCATTGATAACATCTAATTTTTCATCATAAACTTTTGTAGTTAAGTCTTTTTGTTCATATTTAACCTCATATTTATTTCTATTTAATACAAGTCCATCTAAAGTTTTAGTTTCTTCAATTTCATAAGTTCCCATTGGTAATTCTGAAATTATTAGTTTTCCATCTTTAGTTAGATTATATTTATTTATTTCTTGACCTTTATTATAAATTTTGCTACCATCAGCCATATCAATAATATCTTCTTTTGCAGTTAGTTTAAATTCAATACCTGATAAATCAGATATATCTATTAATGATGTATCCACATCTTCTCTTAATGCTATTTCTTTATCTAATTCTATAGTTCCTGTTGGTTGTTCATTTTTTACTACTACTTCTTTAATAAAATCTCCATCTTTATCAGTATCATAATCTTTGATATTCTTTATTTCAAAAGTAACAGGTTTATCTAATTGTAAAAATCCATTAGGTACTTTTATCTCTGTAATTTCATAACTACCTACAGGCAATTTTAATGGTGTCGTAACCTCTGATTTATTATCGTTTGTAGTATTAAAAGAATTATTAGGAACAACTATATTATCTGCATTTGTTGTAAATGAAGTATATGTTGTATTTCCTATTTTTTGAGATATAGCCTCTCCTTTTTTGAATAATATCTTTTTTGTAGCACGATCATAAATATCTTTTGTTGCCTTAATTTCAAATGTTGTTGAATTTAATGTAACATTTTTTCCAGTTTTTAAGTCTTTCTTTACTATTTTAATGTAAGATTCTAATTGTTCATTATTTACTACAATATGTTTAGTTTTCTTTGATACTTCATTTATTTCTGTTTCATCATTAGTAATTGAGAAAGTAAAATCAACTGCTGTTTCATAATCTGTTGGTGTTTTTGTTTCTTTTACTATATATTTTCCATAAGGAAGATTATTTTGTGTATATGCATTTCCATCTTTATCAGTTTTAATAATTTCGTAAGTTGGAGCAATAACTTGAGCTTGAGAAACTCTATTAGCATTTACATTTACTTTATTACCTTCTTCATCAATACCATTCCATACTTCTGCATAAGTATAACCTTGCTCGTATGCTTTTTCTACTGCTGAATTTAATTTTATAGTAAATTCTGCACCCTCTAATCCTGGTGTTTCTCCTGAATTTTCCTTTATACCAGATTTAAAAATATGAACTCCCATTTCTTTTACTTTTTCTAAACTTGTTGTAGTATTAAAAATAACTTTTGTATTTTGGTCTTTATAAACTAAATTAACCTCATATTCTTTAGTATCTATCATATATCCCAAAGATGCTGTTTCTTCTTTAACTACATATTTTCCTAAAGGTAAATTAGTGATATCTTCTGTAGTTCCTTTTTCATTCATTGTTCTAGTAGCTACTAAATCGCCATTAGAATAAAATTTTTTAGTTCTAGCTTTATTGTATATATCTTCTTTTGCATATACTTTATATACTGCTCCTGTAAGCATTGCATCTCCCTGTGGAATTGAACCAGTTTTAGAATCTTTCTTTATAATTGTTATATTCCCTGTTGGTTCATTATCTATAACATTATTTATATCTAAATAAATAACTTTTGTATTTTGATCTTTATACTTTAATTCTGCATCAAATTCTTTTGTATTTAATAAATATCCCTCTGGAGCATTTGTTTCTTTAACATAGTATTTACCTAAATATAAATCAGAAAATTTAACCATTCCCTCATCATTTGTAATAGCTTTTGTAATTAAATCTCCTTTTTTGTACCAAGTTTTAGTTCCTGCTACATTCTTTATATCTTCTCTTGCATAAAGTGATATTTCTGCTCCTTTTAGTTTGTTATTATAATCATCTGTTTTATATACTTTTATTTCTCCTGTTGGAGTAGTATCAATTTTTTCAAAACTTTCTAATACTATTTTTTGTGTTTGTCCTTTATAAGATAAAGTAACATTATGCTTTGTAGAATCTAACAAATAACCTGTTGTTGCTTGTGTTTCTTCTACTATATATTTTCCAAGTGGAAGATTAGTAATTTCTGCTAATCCTTTGCTATCTGTTGTAATATTAGCAATTACTTGTCCCTCTGTATAATATGTTTTAGTTCCTTCTACATTTTTTATATTTTCATTTGCTATAACTTTGAATATTGTCCCCTTAATTAAGTCGCCTTGTTCACTTTTTTTAATTACTTGAATTGTTCCTGTTGGCTCATTATTAACTATTGCTTGAGTTGCAGTTTGATTTACTTTCACTTCAACATTATAAGCCTGTGTATTTAATAAATAACCATTAGGAGCTGATTTTTCAGTAATCGTATATATTCCTTTTCTTAATTTATCTATAGTTATTTTTCCATTAGTAACAGTTATATCTTGATTATATCCATTTGGTCCTGTAACATTAAATATTGCACCATTTACTAAATCTCCATTTGTATTTAATTTTTGTAATTCTAATTTACCAAATGTTTCAATTTCTAAAGAAAAATTTAATGTTACTGGATCATTGTAACTCATACAATATAATTGATTTTGCACACCTGATGCAAATTCAAAATAAACCATTGTATCATTATCTTCTGTTCCATTTTTTATCATTCCCCACTCTCTAAAGGTATTGTCTGAAATTCTGTAATTCTCTAAATTTGTATTTTCATCTACTGAAATAGTCATTGAATTACTACCATTTTGATGAACAAATCTAATTCCATCTTTTGTATTATCTATTGTTCCATATTCTGCAAGAACCCCATTAGAGTCGTCTATTGTTTTTGTTTCTCCTGCTTGAATTGTGATTGTATCTCCATTAAAGCTAGGTCTTCTTTCAATACTTGCAATTTCGTTATTTATTCTATTTTTAAAATCTACATAACCTTGTTGCTCATCTGCATTAATAAATGTGGCATTACTTTGTCCTAGTATTTCCCAAATATATTGTTGAGTAAATACATAGTCCCATTTTACCCATTTCATATCACTTGCTAAAATACCACCATCTACTGTATATCCTCCATTATTTTTATACCATCCTAAATAAGCAACTTTACAAGCCTTTCTAATATTAGAATTAGTTGGAGTATAATAAACTCCATTATATGATGCTCCTGTCTTAAAATCTATTCCATGCTCTGCACAGAATACCGTTCTTCTTTCTCCTGTATTTAAGTTGTTTAATCTTCTTATTAGTACACCTGTTGTTCCACCTGCATTATCTGTTGTTTTCATTCCAGAGGCATATTGACCTCCAGACCATGTTCCACTTCCAGATGCTGCAAAAACAGGTTGAATTACACTAAATAATATTAAAAATAGCATTATGACAGATACTATTTTATTAACTTTTTTTATTTTCATATAATTTTACCTCCTATTTTCATAAAAAAAGAACAAGTAATACTATACTTGCTCTATCCAATTTTAATATTTTATTTAATTATAATAAAAGTTTATTGTCCATTTTTCACATAATGGACATGACCAAGTTTCATATCCATAAGGGCAATTTTTTTGATATGTTTCATCATCAATCTCAAATTTTTCCCATTTGTCACCCCAAGTTTTTATTATGCTTTGATAGTGATTTATAGCCTCTTGTTTTGAATTAAACCATTTATTTGAATTACCAACACCAATGTAATGATTAGATTCACTACATTTTGGAATAACTGGTTCAGGTTCTTTTATAGATTCAGGCTTTGTTTCAACAACTTTAATTTCTTCCTTTGGTTGTGAAACTTGTATTGGTTCTTCTACTTTTTGAATTTTTTGAACTTCTTGTACCTTAGGTTGTTCAACTATTTTTTCTTCTTTTGGTGTAGAGACAATTGTTTTATTCTTTTCTACACCAGTTTGTTCTTCTAATACACTATTTTCATTAATTTTCTGTGTTTTATTTTCTTCAGGCATTATTATTATATTTTCAGGAGTTTTATCCACTATTTCCACAATATTTTCTATATACTCATTTTTATTTTTTTCTTTATTGTTGCTATAAATATTTTCTCCCATAAAAGTTGTGAGCATTAATATTATAATTATTATTATTATTTTTTTCATTATTACCATCTCCTTTAACTTAATTATAGGAGCATATAAGTATTAAAACAAATGTGTAAATTATTATATATAATATTACTCTTTTAGTTTGTATATAGTATGTTATTTATAAGGGATTGTAAGGGAAAACTTTGTAATGTGGTCATACAAATGTCATACATTTATCTTGCATCTCTTTCTTGTTTTAATCTTTCTCTCTTATTATGTTCTTGGACACACATAATTATAAAGTCTTCCACATTTCCTGTTTCTTTAATCTTTGTTGGTATATACCTATCAATTTTTTCATTATGTATTTTTATAAATTCCTTTTGATTAGGCTTTTCTTTATCAAGCAGTTCTTCTATTTTTTCTTCTGTAATAGTTCCTTCTTGTTGCATTTTTTTAAGAACTATCGCTTGACTTAAACTTGGAGATATATCATCATATTCAAGTTTGTTTAATACCACATATTGATTTTCATCAGATAAATAAGATAATTCTACTGCTGGTCTAAAAGCAATTCGTTTATTATCAACTTCTTCTAATAATTCAGGTATTAGTTTAGTAAGTCTTATATATCTTCTTATATTTTCTCTGCTTTCTCCAACTTCCTCTCCTAATATTTCTCTCGATGTCAACTTCTGCACCACTGGTGCCGAAGTTTCATTTTCTTCTAAATCAATATTCTTTCCTTGATGTTTCATAGCATCTAGCTTCATTTTATATGCAAATGCTTTCTCACTTGGCAGTATTTCTTCTCTTTGAATATTACTATCTACCATTAAAATAGTAGCCTCATCATTAGATAAATCTTTTACAATACACCTTATTTGTTTTACTCCTGCAAGTTCACAAGCTCTTTTTCTCCTATGTCCTGAAATCATTTCATAAGTTCCGTTTTCTTTTGGTCTAACAATAACAGGAAGTATTACTCCATATTCTTTTACACTCTTGACCATTTCTTTCATTTTGTCATCATCATTAACTTTGAAAGGATGGTTTGGAAAATTAGAAATCTTACTTATATCGATTTCTTGCACTTTTTCTGAATTATTATAATCTCGTTCTTCTTGAGTAGTAAATAAATCATCTAACTTTGGAAGTTTCATTTCTTGTTTTTGTTCTTTCATTGTTTAATACCTCCTTTGCTAAATTTTTATAAGAATCAGCCACAGGACTATTTTTATCAAACTCGAATATACTTTTACCTGTTGAACTTGATTTTGCCGTATTTATGGCTTTTGGGATTTCTGTATTATATATTTTGACATGTTGTCCATAATTTTCTTCTAATGTATCTCTTACTTGTTTCGACAAATTAGTCCTTTTATCGACAAGAGTAAGTAATACCCCTCCAATTTTAAGATTAGGATTTATTTGTTTATGAACCTTTGAAACAGTTTGTAATAAATGTCCCATTCCTTTTGCAGCTAAATATTCTCCTTGAACAGGAATAATAATCTTATCACTACAAGCTAGAGCATTTATCGTTATCATTCCAAGAGATGGCATACAATCAATCAAAATATAATCGTATTTATCTTTTACACTACTAATAGCATTCTTTAATGTAAATTCTCTACTCATTGCATTTACTAATGACATTTCTAATGCAGACAAATCTAAATTAGATGGAATTAAATCTATTTTCTCTTTATGATGAAGAATTGCATCTTCAATTTTTATTTCTTTGTCTTGTATAGTATCAGTCATCAAAGTTCCAATGGTATTTTGCATTTCGTCTTGATTATAATATCCCATGCAAGTAGTTAAATCTCCCTGTGGATCAGCATCGATAAGTAAAACCTTTTTTCCTTCTTTTGCAAGAGCTACACCTAAAGAAAAAGTGGTAGTCGTTTTTCCAACTCCACCTTTTTGATTGGCTATTGCTATAATTTTACTCATCTTTGTCCTCCTGTTCTTCACTTTCAGGAAGAGATACAAACATAAAATTATTATCAAATAATCCTCTATAGTTTATATCTTCTTCAATACAATGTACATATTCGGATATAGCAAAGTCCAATGCTCTCAATATTTCATCACTATCTACATTAAATGAATTATTGTATTTTAATGCTTTTATAATTCCATTTACAAAAACAAAATCTTCTACTTCAAATTCATACCATGACTCTAATGATACTAAATTATTTGAAAATAATTCAGAACCTAATGCTCTTATTACTATCATCATTAAATCAACCATAGATGCAACATATCTGCCCTCTATCATTATAATTTCTTCTTCCTGTTTCTTTAATAATTTTTTTACATCAAGTTCTTTTTTGCTAGGTTTAGCATATTTATTCAATATTTTTTTAGTTCTTTTGAAATTTAATCTTGTTTCTTTCATTAAATCTCTTAAATCAAGAACTCTCCTAACTCTGTCATATAAAACTTGTTCAATGTTTTCGCATTCTTCTATTGCATATACTTCTCTTTGCTTTTTTAGAAAAGCCATTATTTCTTCTCTTGTGTCATATTTAATATTTTTTTCTTCTTCCATTTTTGCCTCTCTTTCTCGGAGGTATAAAAAAAGAAGACAACTTATTTCTAAATTATCTTCTATATGTTAGATATTATTTCAATAACTACATTTTCTTACTTAAATCTTTTGAATAATATATTAAATCAGTACAAATTAAATCTCCATCCCATATTTTTTCATCATAATTATCTACAAAGAAATTTTTTATTGTCTTTTCATATTTATCAAACCCCTGCTTAACATAGAATGGAATATTGTTCTCTGTTGTTCCAACTAACATCTTTTTATATTTTTGTTTATAATTATCTGCTAAATATTTTAGCATTTTCTTTCCTAAACCTTGTCCTCTAAATTCTTTTTTAGTTGCTATATTTTTTAACTCTACTGTATCTTCATCTATTTTTGTGACTACTGCAATACATGCTACATCATCTTTATATGTTAATACAAATAATTCTCCATTTTTTAAATAATTATTTATCATATCTTTACTTGGATCTGCTTCAAGTAATAAATCCATGTATTGTTCTTTGTTATCTTTTTCTTTTTTTATATTTATACTTCTTTTTACAGGAAGAAATTCAAATCCATCTGGTAATTTAGGTTTGTTATTTGTGTGGGCTAAAAATATTTGTGCCTCTGAAAACACGCATCCACAATATTTCTGCATATATAATCCTAATTGTATTGCCTTGTCATGTCCTTTCCAAAAACCTACTCTAAAATCCCTGTATAAGAATTCTATTCCATATTCTTTTGCTAATTTTTGGCCATATAATTTTATAAAATCATGTTTTTGATAAATACTATATAAAAGAGTTGTAGTAACAGCATCAAACCCATGGTCTCTCGCATATTCAAAACTCTTTTTTAATCTTATTTTATAACAATACTCTACACATCTTGTATTTAATGAACCTGCAACATTTTTACAAAATTCATCTAATCCATATTCATCTTCTATTATAGATTTTATATTAACCTTATCTGCATATTCTTTTAAACAATTTCTTCTTGTTTCATATTCTTTATATGGATGAATATTTGGATTGTACCAAAATAAAGTAGGCTCTATTCCTTCTTTTCTTAAACTATCTATACAATACACACTACACGGAGCACAACATACATGCATTAATAACTTCATTTTAAAAATCCTTTCATTATTAGAATAAATTTGTCTGATACCCAAATCCCATATGCTTATAAGCCGGAGGTAAAACTTGTCTACCTCTTGGTGTCCTTGCTACAAATCCTATTTGCATTAAATATGGTTCATATACGTCTTCTATTGTATCTATTTCTTCTCCCATTGATGCTGCTAATGCCTCTATTCCAACTGGTCTACCATTATATTGAACAATCATCATTTCTAACATTTTTCTGTCTACTTCATCTAATCCTAATTCATCTATTTCTAGTTTGTTTAAAGCGTGTTTTGCAATTTTTAATGTAATGCTACCATCTCCTAATACCAAAGCATAGTCACGCACTCTTTTTAGTAATCTATTTGCTATTCTTGGTGTTCCTCTAGATCTTCTTGCAATTTCAATTGCCGCTTCTTTTTCTATTTTTATTTTTAGAATTTTACTTGACCTTTCAACTATGGTCGTTAAATCTTCAACCGTATAAAGTTCTAATCTATGTACTATGCCGAATCTATCTCTTAATGGAGTTGTAAGTGAACCCGCTTTCGTTGTTGCTCCAATTAATGTAAATTTTGGTAAATCAATTCTTATAGATCTTGCCTCAGGTCCTTTTCCCAATGTAATATCTAATGAAAAGTCTTCTAATGCAGGGTATAAAATTTCTTCAACATTTTTACTTAATCTATGAATTTCATCGATAAATAAGACGTCAAACTCTTTAAGACTAGTTAAAATTCCAGCTAAATCTCCTGGTTTTTCTATAGCCGGTCCTGATGTTATCTTTATATTTGAATGCATTTCATTTGCTATAATACATGATATAGTTGTTTTACCTAATCCAGGTGGTCCATAAAAAAGGCAATGATCTAATGGTTCATTTCTTTTTTGAGCTGATTTTATATAAATATCCATATTCTCTTTTACTTTGTTTTGTCCTATATATTCTTTTAAAGTCTGAGGTCTTAATGATTTTTCTAAATTTTCTTCCTCAATGTCCTCAAGTTCTGGATTTGTAATTTTTTCTTCGTCCAACTTTTTTCTCCTTTCGAAAAATTTGTTTGATATTACTTCAGATTAAAATTTTTAGATTTTATAATTGATCAAATGAATCAATTAGCTCTTCAAAATATTGTGGTAATTTTGCTTCTATATGCATCTGTTTTCCGGTTATTGGATGCTTAAAATCCAGCATCCATGCATGTAGACATTGTCCGTGTATACCAAATTCATTTTTACCATTTGAATACACTTCATCACCAACTATTGGAAATCCTATATGAGATAAATGTACTCTTATTTGATGAGTTCTTCCTGTTTCTATATTAATTTTTAACAATGTATATTTGTTTTTTAATTTTGATTTTTCTATTCTCTTAATTACTTTAAAATGTGTTATTGCATTTTTTCCTTTTGAATCAACTGCCATTTTTTTTCTATCTTTTGTACTTCGTGCAATCGGCATATTTATTGTAGCTTCATCTTCTTTTATAATTCCTCTAACTAATGCAATATAAGTTTTCTTTACCTCATGTCTTTTTATCTGTTCACTTAATATAACATGTGCTTTATCATTTTTTGCAACAATAATTGCACCTGACGTATCTTTATCTAATCTGTGAACTATTCCTGGCCTTATTTCTCCTCCTATTCCAGAAAGCGAATCTTTACATTTAGCCATTACTGCATTAACCAAAGTACCTTCATAAATTCCATTTGCAGGATGTACAACCATGCCTTTTGGTTTGTTAATTATTATAATATCATCATCTTCATAAATTACATCCAAAGGTATATCTTGTGGTAATATATCCGACTTTATAGGTTTTTCTTCTATAATTTCAATCTTATCATTTTCTAAAACTTTATATGAAGCTTTTATTGTTTTTCCATTTACAGTAATTTTTTTTTCATCAATTAATCTTTGAACTTTATTCCTTGTGTAATCTCCTTCAAATTTAGGGATATATGCATCTATTCTTGTCTTAGAATTCTCTTTATTTACTATTATAGTCTTTTTCTTCATTTTACTTAAAATTTTTCCTTTCATCTACATTTTTTTCAATTTCTTTTATTCTTTTCTTTTTTTCAGTAATGATGTCAGCTGTATCAATTGTTAATATAATTGCCATTCCTAACCAAGCAATAAATATATATATATATGATAAATTTATATTTGTAAAATTTTTTATTTCTATAAAATTTCTTATATAATGAAAAATAATTCTATCTATTAAGTTTCCAATACCTCCTGCAACCGCAAAGCTAAGTATATATCTACTTGAATTTTTTATAAACCTATTTTTATTTAGAATATATCTAAATATTATAAAAATAATAATACAAGAAATAAAAATATGTTTAATATTTTCAGTTGTGTTCACATTAAATTCTTGAAAATCAGTGTATATAATTTCTTTTGTAATTTGATCTATTAAAATTAAAATAAAAATCAATATAAATACTCTCTTGTATATTTTATTTAATTTTTTCTTCTCTTCCATAATCAGGTCCTTTCTCAAGTTAACTCATTACAAAATTTTAAATTTTTTCAAAATGTAATCTTATAAATAATTTACTAATACAATTATTCTAATAGGAAGCCTTTACTTTTACATAAAAAAGTATATCACACAATTCAATAAAAAGCTACACTTTACAACATATAATTTTTGTGATATAATGCTTTTGAAATTTAATGTAAGGAAGTGGCTAAGATGGAAAATAATACAAATAGCTTAGCTCAAGACAAAGTTTTAATACTATATATCTTAAATAAAATTAATAAAGATATCACCAGTAGTGATTTATTTAAAATCATTTCAGGAATTAATGATATAAACTATTTTTATTTTAGACAAATATTAATGGACCTTGTTGAATCTAGGCTTGTTGGATCTTACACTAAGGACAAAACTTCAGTTTTCGAACTTACTCAAGAGGGCAAAAACTCTCTTACACTCACTTTAGATGTTCTACCAGGTCTTATAAAATTGAAGGCTGATACCGTTTTGAAAAATAATTTAAATGATATTATAGATGAATCCTCAATTGTAGCAGAATATATACCAGAAAATGAAAATAATTTTACAGTTAACTGTAAAATTATTGAAAACAACAATACTGTTTTTGAAGTAAAAACTTTTGCTGGTTCAAGAGAACGTGCAAAAGCTATAGCAGATAATTGGAAGAATAATGCAAGTGTTATTTATCCTAAAATTCTTGATTTACTTACTGAGACAGAAAAAAAGTAGAGTATCTTACTCTACTTTTTCTATATTAATTAATATGTCAACATAAGTATACATACTTTGCATAATTATTTATGCTTGCAAATATTCTAAACTAATTCTCTATTTTAACTCTGTTATAGCTTTTCTTGCAAGCTCATCACATCTATTATTAAGCTCTACATTACTGTGACCTTTTACTTTATTAAATGTAACTTTATGTTTTTTAGTTAAAACATATAACTCTTCCCATAATTCTTTATTCTTTACATCTTTTCCATCTGCTGTTTTCCAGCCTTTTTTTATCCAGTTATAAATCCAACCTTGATTAAAACTATTAACGGAATATGCACTATCACTGTATATTTCAACTTCACATTTTTGTTTTAATGCTTTTAAACCTTCAATTATGGCTGTAAGTTCCATTATATTATTAGTTGTATTCTTATCTCCACCATATATTTCCTTTTTGTGTTCTCCACAAATTAAAACCGCAGCCCATCCTCCTGGACCAGGGTTTCCTGAACAAGCTCCATCTGTATAGATTATTACTTTTTGCATTTAAAAATCTCCTTTATAATTTATTTGGTTCTACATATTTACACATAGTCCAATCTGGCAAACTTTTAAAAACCATCTTTTCTTTTTTTACTGGATGTTCTATTTCTAATTCATACGCCCATAGTCTTATTTGTTTTTGTTTACCTCGTACACCATATTTTTGATCTCCATACAAACTGTGTTTAAAATTAGCAAATTGAACTCTTATCTGGTGATGTCTTCCAGTGTATAGAATTATTTTTACCAAACTTAGATTTCTTTTTTCATCATAATCTAATACTTCGTAATCTAACTTAGCCAATTTTGAATTTTTTTTATTCTTATCTACTACTTTACTTATATTATTTCTCTCATCTTTATATAAATAGTCCTCTAAAGTTCCTTTTATATTTTCTATTTTTCCATCAACTACAGCTAAATATCTCTTTTTAAATATTTTGTTTCTAACTTGTTCACTAAGTCTTGATGCTGATTTTGATGTTCTTGCAAATACCATTACTCCACCAACAGGCCTGTCCAATCTATGTACCAATCCCAAATAAACTTCTCCAGGTTTATTATACTTTTCTTTGATATATTGCTTTACCATAGTTAGCATATCTATATCTCCTGTTTTATCTTTTTGTGATGGAATATTTGGTTCTTTTTCAACTACTATTATCTGATTATCTTCATATATTACTTTCATATTTAATATCAATTCCCTCTTAAAGTTCAAACTAAATTTCTTCCCATCTTCCATATATTCCACATGGTAAAATTAATTTTGACTTTTCCATTGGTAAACCTATTTCACCTGACTCAACTTTACCATTATATTTCTTTGATATTGTCAAGTTTAAAATATTTGCCAAAACTGTGCTTGATATTCCTGTTGTATAAGAATTTATTAAGAAAAATAATGGATTATCTGACATAACTTTAGCACATAATTCTACTAAATCGTAAATATTATTTTCAAATTGCCATACTTCCCCATTTGTACCTCTTCCATAAGATGGAGGATCCATTATAATTGCATCATATTTATGTTCTCTTCTTATTTCTCTATTAACAAATTTAACAACATCATCTACTATATATCGTACTTTTTTATCTGATAAATTTGAACTTTCAACATTTTCCTTGGCCCAAGATACCATACCTTTAGAGCTATCCACATGGCAAACCTCTGCACCTGCACTCAAACATGCTACAGTTGCTCCACCTGTATATGCAAATAAATTTAAAACTCTTATAGGTCTATTTGAATCTCTTATTTTTTCAATCATCCAATCCCAATTGACTGCTTGTTCTGGAAATAATCCTGTATGTTTAAATCCCATTGGTTTAATGTTAAATGTTAGGTTTTTATATTTTACTTGCCAATTCTTAGGAACACTTTTTTTATATTCCCATGCTCCTCCTCCTGATTTACTTCTTTTATATATTGCATTTGCTTTTCCCCATTCTTTAGGATAACTTTTATTTTTCCATACAATTTGTGGATCTGGTCTTGAAAGAATAATATCTTTCCATATTTCTAATTTTTGCCCATCTGCCATATCTATTATTTTATAATCTTTCCAACTATTTGCTATTTTCATATTCTACTTTTAACAGAACTGTTATTTCCTCCTATTATCTTATTTTTTCTAAAATAATAATAAAATTATACACAAGAATAAAATTAAAACAAGATGCTAATAAAAAAATAAACATTGTAAAAGAAATTATTTTATTCTTTTTTATAAAATTAATTAAACTTGTCCTTTTCTTTTTTATTACCTTTTCTTCTTTAAATGCTGATGTATAATTTTTCTTAAATATATTTTCTTTTGATATCTCCATAAAAAACCTCCTAATACAATATATGCAGTAGAAACTTTTTTATGACTTTTTTATGACTTTTTTATTGACTTTTTTTAATTTTTATTGTATACTAAATGTACTGGTCTATATAATCAGTAGCGCCGGTATTTATATTAGTTTTTTTAGGACCAGTTCCCTTCTACTATGTTTCGTACATCCTCCTTAATAATACACTGTCTATCTATACATTTGTACCTTTTTTTAGGCTAATATAAATTCCGGAGGGCTCGTAGTTATTAAACTACGAGTCCATTTTTATGTATTATTATTTTCTGAAAGATTGTTATTTGCACCTTTTACATTATTTTTATTTGTTTCATTTGTATTTTCTTTAGATGTATTGTTCTTGTCTTTAGTATTAGTTGTTGAATTTTTAGGATATATTCCTTTACTTTCTAAGGTTTTGATTATATCATATTCTTTCTTATTAAATTGCATATAATAAAATCTCTCACCAGACGATATTTTTATATACATTGAATCAAAAGAAAATGGCATTCCTAACTCTTTTCCGTTTTCCTTTAGTAATGAATATTTTCTATCTTTTTGAGCTATAATATAATTATATTCTGGTAAAATTAACAACCCATATGTATTTGAGCCATTTGTAGCACTACATCCTATGTTATCATATATAAATCCATTTGTAAGCATAGTACCTTTTATGTCATATAATGCCCATTTATTATCTTGTTTTACTGGAATTAAATTTTCTAATAAAATATAAGAATTTTTTATTCCATTTGTTTCATAGTTTGTATTATCTAGTCCAACTTTTTCATTTTCAATATATATTACTTCTTTCCCGACACCATCTAAGACACCATATAAATTATTTTTTTTTGCTAAATATAGATCATTTTTAGCATCAATTAGTGATAGATTATCATACTCTGGTTTTATTAATGTTTTTCCATCTGAAGATATTAATCCAACTTTTTTATTTGATGCAACTAAAAAGCTTGAGTTAAATTTAAAATATTTTATTCCATCATATTTTTCTTCTAAGATAAATTTACCTGTACTTAAATCTAATACACCATATTTTTTACTGCTAGAATCACCTTCTGTTGCAACAATCAAAAAACCGTCTAAAATTCCCTTTTCATTAACAAAATTCTCTTTATCTAAAGAACCACATGAACCATATTTTCCATCTTCTATTAATTTAGAATACCAATCTATTAAGTAATTTAAAGTATATATAGTAATTTGATTTTTTTCTTTATCATATTCAAACGAAACATTAAATCCCTTTTCTATTCCATCCATAGTTGTATATAATTTATTATTTTTCTCTATTACTTTGCTATCTAATTCTAAATATTCGTATTCACGATTATTATCAGAAAGATCTAATTTATATAATATATTTGAGTTAAGTTCATAATTTGCAATTTCTTCATAAGTAGTATTTTCCTTAATAGCACTTACATAACACTTATTTGTGTCTTCTGTTGCATTATTATATTCTCCATTATATGCTTTATATCCTAAATATTGAGATATATCTTTAATTGGAAGTAATATATTGACATTTCCATTAGCATCTTGTTCAAAATCCAACATTGATAATATTTCTTTATTTTGCGCTCCATCTATGTATACTTTCAATTTTTTTCCATCTTCTTTTTTTAGCAATATAATTAAAAAAATTAAAACTATTATTATAATAAAGGTTACTGAAATAGATGCTGTTAACATTTTATTTATTTTTTTATCTTTTTGTTTATTTTTTTCTTCATCATACCATTGCATAACATCACCTCTATTTACTTTGTATATCCATATTTTTGATAAAATTCATTTTTAAAATTTAATAAATTATCATTTTCTATTTCTATTCTAACTCTTTCCATTAAATTAGTCAAGAAGTATAAATTATGTAATGATAGTAATCTAATTCCCAATATTTCATTTGTTTTTACCAAATGCCTTATATATGCTCTTGAATAATTTCTACAAGTATAACAATCACATTCTTCATCTAGCTTTCCCCAATCTCTTTCATATGTTGCATTTCTTATCACAACTTTTCCTTTTGATGTAAGTGCAGTACCATGTCTTGCAAGTCTTGTTGGAAGTACACAATCGCACATGTCAATTCCTGCTAAAGCTGCTTCAATTAAATAATCTGGTGTTCCTACTCCCATTAGATATCTTGGTTTATTTTCAGGCATTAACGGTGTTGTGTAGTTTAAGATATCTAAAAATTCTTCTTTTGGTTCTCCTACACTTATTCCTCCTATAGCATATCCCGGAAAGTCTAGCTTTATTAATTCTTCTGCTGATTTTTTTCTTAAATCTTTATAAAATCCTCCTTGTATAATTCCAAAAAGTCCCTGTGTTTCTTTTTTATGTGCTTCTTTACATCTTTTAGCCCATCTTGTTGTTCTTTCCATTGATTTTTTAGTATATTCATATGTTGAAGGGTATGGACAACATTCATCAAAAGCCATTATTATATCAGCACCTAAGTCCTCTTCTACTTGCATTACTTTTTCAGGCGAAAAAAATATCTTTTTTCCATCTAAATGTGAATTAAATGTCACACCTTCTTCTGTGATTTTTCTAAGTCCACTTAATGAAAATACTTGAAATCCTCCGCTATCGGTTAAAATTGGTCTATCCCAATTCATAAATTTATGTAGTCCTCCAGCTTCTTTTACTAAATCTTCACCTGGTCTTAAATATAGATGATATGTATTTGATAAAATTATTTGAGCATTTATATCATTTTTTAGCTCATCTGGTGTGATTGATTTTACTGTTGCTTGAGTTCCTACTGGCATAAAAATCGGTGTTTGAATATCACCATGAGGTGTATGTATAATACCTCTTCTTGCCCCTGAATTTTTATCTTTATGTATTAATTCATATGTTATTGCTTCTGACATTTTTTCCCCCTATTTTTATCTCATAATATTTTTACTATACACTTGATAATAATTTTAAAGATTCTTTTATTAATTCTTCAAGGCTAAAATCTGTATTAGCCATTTTATCACTCACTAAATCTATATCTTTTCTACTATATCCTAATACTTGAAGTGCTGTTTTCATCTCTCCTAAATTTTCATTTTGCAATTTGTTATTTGACTTTGTATTTAGAGTTTCTTTTGCATTTGTTAACTCTGAAATTGCTTGTTCTTTTTTAATTTTATCTTTTAGTTCTAATATAATTCTTTGTGCTGTTTTTGCTCCTACTCCAGGTAATTTCTTTAAAGTAGAAACATCATCTGAAACTACTGCTATTGCAAAATCAGAAGCTTCTATTACACTTAACATTGCAATTGCACTTTTAGCTCCTACTCCACTCACTGAAATTAAAAGTTCAAACATTCTAAGTTCTTCTTTTGTTTTAAATCCAAAAATACTTATATCATCTTCCATTACTCTATAATAAGTATGTACCTTTACTATCTCTCCTATATTTCCCATATTTTGAATAGATTTATCTGACATAAATACTTTGTAGCCCAAGCCTCCTACATCTATTACTATATATCCTATATTTTTTGAAGCTAATTCACCTTTTATGTATGCTAACATTTTTTCCTCCTTAGTTATAAAAAATAAATTTTAGAATTTATTTTACTTTTTCCTCAATAAACTTTTCTATAACCTCAATAATTCTGCTCTTTTCTTTAATATATTTTTTAAAATTCCTATTTTCTATTTCTCTAATTGCATCTTTTAAATTTTCCAAATTTTCTATTCCTATAAGATATCCATTGTCATTAAAATTTTTAACAATTTGACTTTGATGATTATTTACATGTTCTCCAAATTCACTTTTTCTTGGAACTGCAATTACTTTTTTTCCTGCTTCTAAAGCCATTTGAATTGAACCTATTCCTCCATGACTAATGACTATATTTGCTTCTTCTACTAACTCTTTTAGCTCTTCTTTTGGAATCATATCAAAAATTTTCATCTTTTTTGTCTCAAATTTTGTAAATCCTGCCTGAACTATTACATCTTCATGAATGACTTTTGAATCTATGCAAATTTCAATTTCTCTCAATAATCTGCTAAAGTCATTATTTTGTGTTCCTAATAATACTAATATCATCTTTTTGCCTTTCTTTTCGCTGTTTATAAAATTTTTCCTGCATACACAGCCTTTGGGTAAATTTTGAGCATTTCTTTCCATTGCACTAAAAATAAATCAGCTATAGGATAAATTAACCTACCTGTTGCCGTTTTTGTGTTAATATTTGCAATTGTTTCTATATATATTATTTTACTCCCAAAAATTTTTCCTAAATAACACATTGGTCCAGCCGTATGTGTCCCTGTTGTGATTATTACTTTTGGTCTGATTTTGAAATACAATACAATTGTTTTTAAAATCAAAAAAGAATATATAAATATGTATTTAAAAAGTTTACTTCTTGTCCCATAAGGCAAATAATGCATTCTTTCTCCGTATTGATCTTTTAAATATTCATTTGTTTTATCTTTCTCTGTAATTATATTATAATCATATTTTTCAAACATCGGTGCAAGTTGTAAAAGTTCATTTAAATGTCCTCCAGTGCTTGAGATAAATAAAACTTTTTTCCTCTTACTTTTCTCCATCTAATCCTCCAATAGTTATGAATATTTTACACTATGCATAAAAAAATATCAAGTAAATTGCGAAAATAAATATAGTATTTATTACTAATGAAACCATTTATTTTGCGTAAAATATTAGAGCGAAAAATATTTTTTCCGCCCTAATATTCTTATTAAATATTTACTTTTCAATCCATTTGACTAAATCTAAATTTTCACTGTCTAAAAGCATTTCATGAACTGGCATAACTCTGAATGTATATCCATAATTTCCACCAGTTTCTAAAGATATTTTAGCACTGTATTTATATCTTCTATATTCTTCTTCTTTACTAATTAATTTCATTGGTACTATTTTTATATCTTCAACTCTACCATCATCTGAAATTTTTCCACAATATACTTCAACTCTTATGTTGTCTACACTTATATTTGGTAAAGTAACTTTACAAGTAACCTCAATTTTTTCTCCTGCATCTATTTTTACGTTTTCAGGATTATCTGATTGTTCTATTAATATATTTTGCCAGTTTTGCTTCATATCTTTTTTCCAGTTAACAAATTGAATTACATTTTCTAAATCTTTGAAATACTTGTTAGTATTTTCAATTAGAGGCATATATAATTTTTCCATATAATCTACAAGCATTCTAGCTGTGCTATATTTTCCACCTGTAGTTATAATTGAATTTTTCATTATTTCCATCCACTTTTCTGAATATGTGTCATCGGATTCTCTATCATAAAAGGCTGGTATTATTTTATTCTCTAACGTGTTATATATACTCATACTATCTGCTCTATCTTGATCTTGATATGATGCGTATTCTTCATTTGTTCCAATAACCCATCCATTTGTTTGATCATATCCTTCAGCCCACCATCCATCTGATACGCTGAAATTTACAACACCATTTACAGATGCTTTTTGTCCACTTGTTCCAGATGCTTCCATTGGTCTTCTTGGAGTATTTAACCATACATCTACTCCACTTACTAAATATCTTGACATTGCCATATTATAGTTTTCCAACAAGAAAATCTTTCCTTTAAATTGTGGTTTTAATGATAATTCATGTATATTTTTTATTAAATCTTGCCCTTCTTTATCTGCTGGATGAGCCTTTCCTGCAAATAATATTCTTACAGGTCGCTCTGTATTATTTAATATTTCTGTTATTCTTTCTAAGTCGTTAAATATTAAAGTTGCTCTTTTATATGTAGCAAATCTTCTTGCAAATCCAATTATTAAATCATTTGTTGAAAGTTCTGATGTAATTTGTCTAATTTCATCATAATTAATGCCTGCTTTTCTTAATCTTTCTGTTGTATTTTGTTTTACCAAATCTATTAATTTTTGCTTTCTTTCAATATGTGCTGCCCATAATTCATCATTTGGTATATTTTTTATTCTTTTCCATGTTTCATCTAAATAAATTCTATCTTGCCAATATGGAGTAGTTGGTGTACATAAATATTTATTATATAATTCTTTTAAGTTTGCTGCAAGCCATGTACATGTATGAATACCATTTGTTACATACGTAATTGGCGATTCATTTGCTGCTATATTGGGCCATACTTCTCCAAATAGTTCTCTTGAAACTTCTCCATGAAGTTTACTTACTCCATTTTTCTTTCCTGCTATTTTTAATGCAAAGATTCCCATATTAAAACCTGATTCTAAATCTGTACATGGTTTCATTCCTAATTTTAGGAATTCTTCTTCATCTAAACCTAGACGTGGCCAAAAGTCCGAGAAATATCTTATCATTAAATCAAGTGGAAATATATCATTTCCAGCTGGAACAGGTGTATGTGTTGTAAATACAGTTTTTGATGATGTTATTTCTTTTGCAACTTCAAAAGAAACCTTCTTTTCTTCCATTATATTTTTTATAACTTCTAAAGTTAAAAAAGCAGAATGACCTTCATTCATATGATAAATTGTTGGTTTTAATCCCATTATTTTAAGTAGATTTGCTCCTGCCATTCCCAAAATTATTTCTTGTCTTATTCTTGTTTCTTGATTTCCTCCATATAATTTTAAAGTGGTTTCTCTATCTTCATTTATATTTTTATCTATATCAGAATCAAGCAAATATAATTTAATTCTACCAACATTTATTTGCCATACCTTCAAGTAAATCTTTCTACCTAAATATCTAACATATGTTATTAGTTCTTCACCATCTACGTCTTTTACTGGATATATTGGTAAATTCTCTAAATCTATATTGCAATATTCTGATTTTTGTACTCCATATCCCTCTATTCTTTGTCTAAAATAACCATTTTTATATAATAAACCTACTCCAACTAATGGAAGTCCTAAATCACTTGCAGATTTTAAGTGATCTCCTGATAATATTCCAAGTCCCCCTGAATAAATTGGAATTGTTTGATCTAATCCATATTCTGCTGAAAAATATGCTATTAAATCTTTTTTATTCTCTGGATATTTTTTATCAAACCAAGTATCTTTACTTGTCATATAATCTTCAAAATTTTTAGCTATTTTTTCATATTCTTTAACAAAATTTGGGTCGCTTGCTGCTTTTTCTAATCTAGCTTGCGATACTCTTCTTAGAAATTTTATAGGATTCTTATTTACTGTTTCCCATAAATCTTTATCTATTTTCTTTAATAATCTTAGGTATTCTGTATTCCAACTCCACCATAGATTATTTGCTATCTCTTGTAATTTCTCAATATTTTTTGGTAATTGTGGATTAACTGTTATTTTATTAAAAATGTACATTATTTCGTTCCTCCTTGGTATTTTATATATGATATTATCCTCTAAATTATTTTTTTTGTCAAGGTATATTATTAAAAAATCTCACATATAAATTTAAAAAAATATTTGTTACTTTTTTAAGTATGTAGGAGGTTAATTAGATGGAAGATTTTGGACTTTATGAAAATATTGCCAAAAGAACTGATGGTGATATATATGTTGGTGTTGTCGGTCCAGTAAGAACTGGAAAATCAACATTTATAAAAAAATTTATGGATTTACTTGTAATTCCAAATATTGATAATGATTACAAAAAAGAACGTGCAAAAGATGAATTGCCACAAAGTGCTGGTGGAAAAACAATTATGACAACAGAACCAAAATTTGTACCTAATGAAGCTATTGATATTACTATAAATGAAAATTTAAAGTTAAAAACAAGACTTGTTGATTGTGTTGGGTATCTAGTTCCAAATAGTATTGGTTATCTAGAAGATGGAAAACCTAGAATGGTTAAAACTCCTTGGTTTAATGATGAAATTCCTTTTGAACAAGCAGCTGAAATTGGAACCAAAAAAGTAATTGAAGAGCATTCAACTATTGGAATTTTAATTACAACAGATGGTTCAATTACAGAAATACCACGTGATGATTATATAAAAGCTGAAGAACGTGTTGCTAAAGAATTAAAAGCACTTAATAAACCATTTATTATATTACTTAATTGTGCAGATCCACATAGCATGGAATCTTTAAAACTTGCCAATAATTTAAGTGATAAATATAATAAAACTGTCATACCAGTAAATTGTGCTGAATTAAATAATGATGATATTACAAATATATTTTCAAAAATGTTATATGAGTTCCCTGTAAGTCAAATCAATTTCAAATTACCAAAATGGATTAACGCTCTTGATTTGTCTCATCCATTAAAAACCCAAATTTTTAGTGAAATAAAAAATGCTTTTGATGATATATCTATTTTAAAAAGTGCCTCAAGTTGTGCTGAAAAAATTTCAAATTCAGAAGTCATTACAAGTACCAATGTTGATAACATTGAGCTTGGTACAGGAAACATAAATGTATCAATTACACTCAAAGATAATTTATTTTATAAAGTATTAACAGAAATGACTGGTGTAGAAATCCAAAATGAAAGCGATTTATTTAGTATAATTACAGAACTTTCTCAAATTAAGACAAAATATAGTAAAATTTCTACTGCCTTAGATGAAGTTGACCGTAAAGGTTATGGAATAGTTACTCCTTCTATTGATGATTTAATATTAGATGAACCTGAAATGGTAAAACAAGGTTCAAGATTTGGTGTAAAATTAAAAGCAACTGCTCCTTCATTGCATATAATAAAAGCTAATATCGAAACTGAAGTTTCTCCTATTGTGGGTTCTGAAAAACAATCCGAAGATTTAGTAAATTATTTACTTTCAGAATTTGAAAATGATCCTAAAAAAATTTGGAACTCTAATATATTTGGAAAAAATCTACATGAACTTGTAAATGAAGGTCTTCAAACTAAACTCTCAAAAATGCCTGAAGAAGCTCAACTAAAACTTCAGGAAACGCTTGAAAGAATTGTAAATGAGGGCAGTGGAGGATTAATCTGTATTATTTTATAATTAATTTTTATGAATTTTAATAAACAACAGAAAGAGCTTTACAAAACGTAAAACTCTTTCATTTTTTAATCAGAATACAATTACTTTATAGTATCGGGGATTATTGGTTTGCATCGAGAATCCCCAAATTCTCTAAATTGCTCTGGGAATTTTATATCATCCCCTAAAATAGAACATTCAAACATTCTAAAAGCGAATTCATTTGAATAATTGTGCCACATTACAAAATAGCATACATCATCCTCAAGAATGAGAAAATTACCTTTCTGTTTCTTAATTTTCTTTTTTATAGGAATTAAGTTAACAAAGCCTGATATATAATATCCTTCTCTTATATTACCTTTTATATGCCAAAAATTTATAATTGGCACACATTTTTCAGCAGACCTTTCAAATTCCTTATAATCTGGATGAGGATCTTTTATTTTGAACACTTCTCCTGTTTCAAGAATTTTAACGCAATTTCTTTCTACAATACAAACTTCTGCCCGTATTGTTTTTTCCTGGAGATCTCCTATCAAAAGATATCTTTGTCCTACAAATGGTATCTGCCATTTTCTTCTATTATCTACCGATGCAAGAATATAATTTTTAATTGTTGTCACCAAAGACTCCTCCTTTTAACTTTCTGATTTTTTATAAGCTATTAGCTTCTGACCTTAAGCTCTTGGCTTATGCGATTTTTCATTTTACCATTTTTTACCATTTTTGTCAATACAAATTTTCTTTTTTATTAATTAAGCATATCTTTCCTTTTTAACCACATTGTTATTAAAATAGTCATAAAAACCGCTATCAAAATCATTATTATAAATCCAAAAGGACTATTTTCAAAAGGTAGTGCAACATTCATCCCCCAAAAACTAGAAATCATAGTAGGAACTGCTAAAATAATAGTAATAGATGTTAAAAATTTCATTACTCCATTCAAGTTATTCGAAATAATAGAAGCATATGCATCCATAGTCCCATTTAAAATATCACTATAAATTTTAGACATCTCTATTGCTTGTTTATTTTCAGTAATAGCATCTTCTAGTATATCTTCATCCTCATCGTAAAGTTTTATTATTTTTCCTCTTAATGTTCTTTCCATTACAGCTTCATTTGAACGTATTGATGTTGTAAAATAAACCAAACTCTTGTCCAAACTTAATAATTTAAGTAGCTCTTGATTTTTCATAGAGGCCTTAAGAGTTGTTTCCGCTTTTTCAGTTTCTTTATTTATTCTTTTTAAGTAATTCAAATAATATGATGAATTTAAATATAATATTTGAAAAATAAATCTTGTTTTTTTATAAGTTTGAAAATTTTTTACTTTTTTACTTTCAAAACTTTGTATTACAGGATTTTTTTGAAGAGCAACTGTTATAAAAAAATCATCTCTTACTATAATCATTCCCAGTGGCATTGTAGAATACATATAATCGTCTTGACTCTTTTCAATTATTGGTACATCAACGACAAAAAGTGTGGTATTATCATCTTCTTCAGTGTCAATTCTAGCTTTTTCTTCGAAATCTAATGCGTCTTTTATAAATCCATCTTGAATATTTATATTTTCACATACTTTCTTTATTTCCTCTTCTGACGGTGCAATTAAATTTATCCAACTTCCTTTTTTAAATTCATTAATTTCTTCTAATTGATTAGTTTCAACATTTGTATTATATATTTTTAACATCTTTTTCACCCCTGATTTTTTATTTCAACTTTCTTTGATTTTAACAATTTTTGTTTTAAAAGTAAATACTATTTTTTGTTTTTCTACTATTAGTTTGAAATTAAATTAAACAACATTAATTAATTTCAAAAAAGTTATAATTCTTCTTAAAACAAGAGCATATTTTTGAAATTAATTAATGTTAAAACTTACTTACTAAATTTTATTTTATATTTCAACTTCTACATTAAAAATTTTACCACTTCCATCTAGATAAATCTCATTTTTTGCATCTTTACCATTAACTAGTACTTTTGTTACTCCTCCATTCTTATGGTTTAAGTTTTTTATTTTTATATTATAAATGCTGTCTTTATATTTATATCTAATACTATATTCTTTCCAGCCTTTTGGAATACATGGCGAGAATTTTATCTTGTTGTTCTCAATTCTAAATCCTAAAATATATTCAATTCCTGCTTGATAATACCAACTACTAGAACCTGTATACCATGTCCATCCACCCATTCCAGCTAAGTTTTTAGCTCCATATATATCTGCTGCAATAACATAAGGTTCCACTTTATACTTCTCTGCTTCTTCTTTTGTTCTTGAATGTTCTATTGGGTTAATCATTCTATATAATTCAATGGCTTTATCCCCAAACCCTAATAATGCTTCTGCAATAATAGCCCAACAACTTCCATGTGTATATTGTCCACCATTTTCTCTAACTCCAGGTACATAAGCTTTAATATATCCTGGATTCAAATCTCCTTTATCAAAAGGTGGATCTAATAATTTTATTATTCCATTTTTTTTATCAACTAAATAATTTTCTAGATTTTCCATAGAAATAAATTTTTTATCATTATCACCAGCTCCTGAAATCACTGACCAACTCTGAGCTATTCCATCAATTCTACATTCATCGTTTTCTATCGTACCTAAAACCTTTCCATCATCTGTAAAAGCTCTTTTATACCATCTTCCGTCCCATGCTACAGTATTCAAAGCCTTCTTTAGTTCCTCTGAAATCTCTTCATATCTTTTTGCAAGTTCAAAATCTTTTCTTAATTTACATATCGGTATAAATTTTTTCAAAATATCATATAAGAAAAACCCAAGCCAAACGCTTTCTCCTATTCCTTTTACTCCAACATTACTAAAACCGTCATTCCAATCTCCAGAACCAATTTTAGGTAATTTTCTTTTACCAAAATTTAGAGATTTATTTATTGCTTTTATACAATGATTATATAAACTTTCTTTTATATCTGTTTCTAAATACAAGTCATATCTTTCATCTTGATCTTCTTGCAAAATATCACCTTTTAAAAATGGAAGTTCTATATCTAAAATTTCATAGTCTCCGGTTACTTTTATATATTCTTCTGTGACATATACAAGCCAAAGTAAATCATCTGAAAATTTAGTTCTGATTCCTCTTGATGTTTCTTCATGCCACCAATGTTCAACATCTCCTTCTATAAACTGATGCTTGCTGTGCAATAAAATTTGTCTTTTCATTCTTTCTGGTAAAGAATACTTTAAAGCCAATGTATCTTGAAGTTGATCTCTAAATCCATATGCTCCACCTGATTGATAGAATCCGGATTTAGCAAGAAGTCTACTCGATATAGTTTGATATAAACACCAACCATTTAAAAATATATTTAAAGATTCCAATTCAGTGTATACCTGTAATTTTTCTAATACTTCTTTCCAATTATTTTTTACTGCATCCAATTCTTGTTTGCAAATATTAATATCATTATATTTACAAGAATATTCTTGAATATCTTTATAATTTTCCTCTGCTCCTAAATTAATAACAAATTCCTTTGATGACATACTTTCTAACTCTACTTTAAATTCTATTGCAATACATGGTTTTGTTCCTATTCCTGAATCATTACTTAATTTATCTCTATTTAATCCATCCGGATTAGATATTCCACCTTTTCCTAAAAATGACTTTTTATCTCCTGTATAGCTTTTTATCTTTAAACATGATGATACATATGCCATACTTTTGAAATTTGATTCATACATATTCTGTGCAATTACCAAATTATTTTTTTCGTCAAATTTCAATTTTATATACTCATTTGATTTTATTTCATCCTCGCCTAAGACCGGTTTTACAAAATAAACAATTTTTATTTTTTTCTTTTTTAAAGTGTTGTTTGTCAATTTAATTAAATTAATTTTTATTGAATCTTCTTTTGGTACAAATACGGTATTTTCCTGTAAAATCCCGTTTGATTCATGAATATATTTTGCATATCCAAATCCAAAAATTGACATATAATTATTCTCATCTGGTATCGGATTTTGCCCCAAAGACCATGTTTCTCCTGTTTCCTCATCTTGAATATATATTATTTCAGAAGGTATATCTAAAAATGCATTATTTTCCCAAACAGATATCCTATTCAATCTGCAATTCTTATACCATGTATACCCCCCCATACTTTCAGTTACAACGGTTCCAAATTTTTCATTTGCTAAAATATGACTCCATACTGTTGGTAATTTATTATTTTTATTTGATTTAATTAAATATTCTTTTCCTGATGGAGAAAAAGCTCCATATTCATTAAAATATTTTTTATTTTCTTCTTTTAAAATGTCTATATTTTGTATATTATCTTTATTAATTACTGATGTATGTTTGATTTTTTGTGATTCTTGCTTAGTTTTTAAATATTCTTCTTCTAGATCTTTTATTACATATTCTAAATCACCTTTTTTTGCATCTATACAAATACTTGAAGCAAATTCAAAAAGTTTCATATCTTCATTCTTAATTTCGTCTTTTGAAAATACGAATATCCCACCTCTTATATTTTTCTTATATGCTAAATGACTATCTAAAATTTTGCTTTCAATTTCTTCTCTTACATATCTTTCTCCTACACTTTTTTCCTCATCTATAAGAACAATGTCTACTTCCATATTTTTAGTCAATATAAATTCATATAATTTTAAAACTGTATTTACAACATAAATATCATTTGCATCCTTTATTTTTAAAACTATTATTGGTAAATCTCCTGAAATTCCATATTTCCAAAAGTCTTCTCTATTATAAACTTTTGTAGTATCTTTAATGAAATTTTTCTTTAATGGATTTTCAAAAATAATATAAGACAATATTTTTTCAAATAAATTTATTTGTTTTCCTTTTATTTGAAGGTATCTGCTCTCTGCTTCACTATTTGCTTTAGAAATTTCAAATGTTCTTTTTACATTTTCTATATTTTTATATTTAGTAAGATGTTCTTTTGCTTTTTCTCTATCTTCTGAAATTGAAATAATTAAATCAACACTTTTTTTCTCATTTGGTGCTAATTTTATTGTTTTTCTCATTGCAACTACAGGTTCTGTAGTTAATCCAACTTTATTTGAAAACGGAATTGATTTTTTTATTTTATATGGAATATCTAATTCTCCCCTTACTTGTAGTTTTTCTTTATCTGTTTCAAACTCGTTATCCACTAAAACTGTTGCATCTGTTGAAAACATTGCTTCCAAAAACATTTCTTTTTCATTGTTTCCACGTTTTCTTCTTTTTACCTCTAAGATTTTTTCATTTTCATCATAATCCATCATCAAAAATAAACTATTAAAACTTGGATGTGCATAATCTTGTTCTTTACTAGAAAGTATAGGTTCAAATTTACAAGAAACTTCTAAACTCTCTTCAGTATTTCCTATATTTTCTAATTCCAACCTTCTTATTTCTACCGCTTCTTCCTGGTCTAAAACCATTCTTAATTTAGTTTTAATGTTTCCTTCAACTCTTTCAAACTTTACTTGATCTGGCATAAAAAACACTTTTGAATTTTCCTTTGTTACATTAACTGCTTTTTTGGATTTCACATTTTTTATAAAAAATAAAATTCCTTGCATATAATCTTCTGTAATTTTAAATCTATTTACATAAATATTTTTGTATTTACTAAAACCTTCACCAAATTGATTTATGGCTACAGTATATTTTTCATTTGAAATCACATTTCCTCTAGTTATCCTATTGTCATCATTATTATATACTGCAGAAGTATAATTTTCATAATCTTTATATTTTAACTTTTCTAATTTTTCTTTTTGTTCCTTTGTTGTTATAAATGTCTCAGGCATCCTTTCTTGTAATAATATCTCATTTGCTTTTATTTCCGGATTTAAAGAAAATCTTTTTTGTAAGATATTTTTATTTATTAAATTATTTATTGAAAGCAATATCAATCCTTGATGATGTGCCATATAGGTTTTTACAACACTAAAAGTCTCGTTTTTCTTTTGCCTACTTGGTGTAAAATCTATACTTTCATAAAATCCATATTTGTTATACATACCATATTCTTTTAACAACATCAAGTTTTGGACTACTTCTTTAGGTTTATCTAAAATTGCTAAAATAGATGCGTAACTTGACACAACCATTTCATCTGCTAGTCCTCTTTTTAGTCCTAGCCAAGGAATTCCAAAAGCTTTATACTGATAATTATGGTGTAAATCTTTTAAATTAAATGCTGATTCAGATATTCCCCATGGTATATTTAATTTCTTAGAATATTCAATTTGACTCATTAATGCAAATTTACATGATTCATCTAATAAACTTCCTTCATATCTTTTTATATTTATATTAGGCATCATATATTCAAAAGCTGTTCCTGACCATGAAATTAACCCTTTTCTATTATTTAATATGGTAAGTGTTCTATTTAAGCAATTCCAATGTTTTGTTGGTACATCTTTTTTAGCTATAGCTATAAAACTTGCTTGTCTTGCTTCAGATGCAAGCAAATCATAATATGAATCTGTAAGTTTATTTTCTTCTATATTAAATCCTATTGAAAATAATCTATTTTTTTCACTATATAAATATGAAAATTCAGCATTATCAATCATATTCGTAATAATTTCTATTAAATCTTTAATACAATCAAATTCATCTTCTAAGCCAATTAAATAAACTTTCAAAACAAATAAATATCCAATAAAATTACCACTATCTACTGTTGAAATATATCTAGGATATAATGGCTTTTTAGTCTTAATGTCGTACCAATTATATAAATGACCATGCCACTTTTCCAAACTTTCTATTGAATTGAGCATATTTTTTAATAATTCTATTCCTTCTTCTTTAGAAATAAAATTTAAGTCTATACCTGATACTATAGCAAGCAATGACAGACCTATATTAGTTGATGAAGTTCTATCTACATATTCCTTTTTTCTATCATATTGATAATTATCTGGAATTAAATAATTATTTTCTATTGTTAAATTATCTTTGAAAAATTGGAAAGTCTTACTTGCAATTTCTATACAAAAATCCTTTTCATTATTTGATAAATAATCTACTGCATCTTTTTTGCCTTTAGTTTTACTTATATTACACATAGCAAATGGTGCTACAATCCACATTATCCCAATTATGAAACTTACTAAATCTTTAAATTTATAGCTTATTGCACATATTATAACTCCTGCAATTACATTTATGAACATATTTTTATAATATGAACCAACGTCGTTTTTTGAATTTCTTTCTGCTTCTTCTGATGTTGTCCATTCTAATAAATTTCTTTTCGAAATAATAAGTCTATATAATGTTTTTAAAATACTTTTTAGAGAAATATAAGCTTTATAAGGAATCACACTTAATGTTAAAGCTGCTCTTATAATACTTCCTATTATCCCATCAAATTTAGGTAAAAATGTTACTTGTTTTTTTTCTCCATCCTTTTTTTGAATTATATGATTTAGAAACTCTAAAAAAAATGGCATAATTACTATAAAATACAATAAAATAGTTTTTAGATTTACATTTATTTTATACTTATTTCTAATTATAAACAAAAATACTATTCCAAAGACTATTGAAATCTCAAATAGACTTCTCCTTAAATTATCAAAAATTTTGTATTTTGATAATAAATTCATTTTTTTATTTTTAAGCCATTCTATAATCTGCCAATCTCCTCTAATCCATCTAGAAAGCCTAACCATAAAACTTGAGTATTTAGTTGGATAACCATCCATTAATAATATATCTGAGGCTAAACCACATCTCAAATAATTTCCTTCTAATAAATCATGACTTAAAACTTTATTTTCTGGGATTTCATTTTTTAAAACCTTTAAATAACATTCTAAATTAAAAATTCCCTTACCTGTAAAAATTCCTTCTCCAAAATTATCTTGATAAATATCTGAAATAGCATTAGTATATGAATCAATTCCTCCACTTCCTGCAAAAATTTTAGTAAATAAATTTTGATAACTAATATCTATATTAACTCCAACTCTTGGTTGGATTAATCCATATCCTTCTATTACTTTTCCATTCTTTACTTCAGGTTTATTTAAAATATGAGCCATTGCTCCTACTAATTCAAATGCTGAATTTAGTGTCAAATCTGTATCACTATCTAAAGTAATTATATATTTAAAATTAGGCATAATTTTTAGATTTTCAATAATTGTATTACAATTATATTTATCTAATTTTCCTTTTTTCTCTGCAATACCTCCTAATATCTCAGCAAATTCAGTTAATGCTCCTCTTTTTCTTTCCCAACCTAAGTAAGAAGATTCTTTATCATTCCAATATCTTTTTCTATATATAAAGTGAAATATAGGAAAATTTTCTACTTTATATTTTTCATTTAACTTTTTTGTAATTTTTAGTCCAAAATCAACTAATTCTTTATCATATTCCTCAACTTCAACGTTACTCTCCGAACAATCACCCAATAAACAAAAATAAAGATTTTTTGATTTATTTGCTAGATAATATACTTCCATCTTATTCATAATCTCTTCAATCTTATCTTTTGTTTTTATTATAGTTGGAATTACTACCATAGTAGTATTTTCTTCATCAATCCCATTATAAAAATCTAATTTAGGAATTATTTTTGGTTTTATAAATTTACTTAAAATATATTCAATAATTTTTATCGTAAGTTCTGAAAATGGAATTAAAAATATTAAAAATGAAATAACTCCTGTTACTTTACTTTTAGTTATATTAAATATATTTAAAGAAGTTACTACAGATAATATAATTGTAATAACTGTTATACTGCTTATATATAATTTAACTTTTGTGTTATTACTTAATATTTTTCTTGGTTTAACTTGTAATTTTTTATACAATTTTTCTGTATTTTTCCCGAATAAATAATAACCTATATGACTCGTCTTTTCGCCTACCTTGCCTTCATTGGCAAGTTCAATTAATTTTTTTGCTATATAAATTTCCGATATCTTTGTTGATTTTGAAATTTCTTTTATTTTTCTTCTATATTCATCTTTAGTCTGATAATCCATTTTTCTATATACATCCGCAGGGTCACTTTTCAATATCTCTTCTACGTCATTTACTTTTTCAAATATTTCTAGGAAATTAATTCTATTTATCCTTTTCAAACTTGTTATACTATTTCCTATGGAAACTTTTTGAATCGCAATGTCAAAATGTTCTTTTTTTATTACATCTGAGACTGTATTTCCTGTTTTTTCAATTTCCTCTTCTAAAACCCCTAAATAACTTTCTGTTTTTTTTCCATATTTTTTTAACTTGTATGATAAATACTCTACAAATGGATATTTAACATTTTCTGTAATTTCTAATATCTTTTTAGGCTTTTTTATATATAATAATTCGTCTTTTGGTTTTTCTTCGACCAATCTTTCAACTATTGATTCTACTTTGTATTTTTCTATTTCAGATATATATATGACCTCTGAGATTTGTCTTATTTTTTCTATTATAGCAATTTGCATAAATATTCCTATATTCCATATCTCATCCATACTTAGACTTTTTTTTGTTTGGTATGCTTCTAAACATTCTTCTAAAATAGTTTCATCTATTTTACAATCAGTATAATTTACAATTTCACTTGCCAAAACATAAACTCTTGCAAATCCATAATTTTTTCCATTTTTTATTCCTAGGAAATTTTTATATTTACTAAGACTCAGATTTTTCTGTATAGATTTTACCACTTCTTCTATAACATAAAAATTATCTAAAAGCCATTCCCCTGCTGGATGTATTACTATGTTTAATTTAACATGTTCATTTAAAATATTATATACATTTCTTATAAACTCAAAATTGTCAATCATTTGAGGTACCGGATATGTTTCTTTATTCGAATTTGATTTTAAATTATGTGTTGTTGCTATTTTTTCTAGATGTTTTTTTAAATCTTCCCTATTCAAAATTTCTCCATCTGAATTTAACACCCTTTTTTCTTTCATAAAAAATTCCCTTTCTGTTTTTTTCTATATTGTCTGCATTTTTAGGAATTTTTATACAAAAAAGGAGAATATTTTGATTTTAAAATTACCTATATAACATTATTAAAAAGGAATTACTAAAAATTTAATTTTAGTAATTCCTTTTCTATTTCACTAAATCTTTTATCTCATTTAAATTATAGTATGTATTTTTATTATATTTTATGCCTCTTGTATAATATATATCTATATCTTCATATTTATCATCTTTAATAGTATACTTTATTATATAATAACTTCCATTTTTCCATAAGCTTTGTAATCCCATTTTGTTTAATGCATCTTTGCTAACAGCATAATACACACTACCATTTTCAATATTTTTTAAACCATATTCTAAATAATTGCTTTCTGTCAAGAGAATGAATTTATAATTATCACCAGTAAAACAATCACGTCTTCCTTTCTCTTTTTGTGAAATTGTTTCATTTTCTCCAACTGTTGAACTTAAGTTCCATGTTTTACTTTCTATTTCTTCTTCTATTACTCTTGCTTTTGATTTTAATGTTAACATATTTGTAACTAAATTTTCAACTTTCGACTTATCTACTAAATCTCTTCCATAACTTATTCCTACCATTGCAATTATAAAAATGACAACAATAGTTATAATAAGTGCAATCATTGTAATTCCTTTATTTGACTTCATCATATTAATTAGTTCGATGTATTATTACATCTTTCCTTTCCTATATTTTTCAAATATTTTATTACATTCTCTATATCTTCCCCTGGAGTTGAAGCTCCAGCCATAATACCAATTCTTTCTACTTTTGAAAAATATAAATTAATAATATCTTCTTTTCCCTGTATTAAATATACATTTTTACAATTTAATTTAGAAATATCGGCTAATTTATTTGTATTTGAACTTTTTTCATCTCCTATTATTAGCATTATATCTACTTTTTTTGATATTTCATCAGTTTCTTTTTGTCTAACTTCAGTTGCCATACATATTGTTTTCTTCACTTCAATATTGTAGTTTGTGAAATTTAATTTTATACCGTCAACGATTTCATCGAATTTTTTTGAATTATATGTTGTTTGTCCTATTATTAAAACATTATTTAATCCACTTTTTATTAACTTATGTTTACATTCTTCTATATCTTCAAAATCAGATACTATAAACGAATTCTCTCCACAAAAACTCTCTGTTCCAACAACTTCAGGATGACTCTTTTTTCCTATTAAAACAATAAAATATCCATCTTGTACATACTTTTCAGCTATTTGATGTATTTTTACTACATTTGGACAAGTTAAATCTTGAAGTCTTATATTTAATTTTGAAGCTTCTTCATAAATATTTTTTGTAACACCATGTGCTCTAATAATACAGCTCCCATTTGCTTCTTCTATATTTTCTATGAAATGCATTCCATTTTTTTCTAATCTGTTGATTACATTTTTATTATGTACAATTTCTCCTAGACAATATTTAATTCCCTTTTTTAACTCATTTTCTGCACCATTCACAGCTCTTTTAACTCCATAGCAAAATCCTGCAGTTTTTCCAAGTATTATTTCCATATAACTCCTCTAATAGTTTTTTATTTATATCATTTTCAATATTTCTTCTTTTAAAGTTTCTACAATTTTTTCTTGTGGTATTTTTTTTATTATTTTCCCTTTTTTGAATAATACTCCTTCTTCTACTCCTCCTGCTATACCAATATCAGCATTACTTGCCTCTCCTGGACCATTTACAACGCATCCCATTACCGCAACTTTTATGTCTGAATTAAGATTTTGTAAAAAATCTTCTATTTCTTTCGCAATCGGAATTAAGTCTATTCTCGTTCTTCCACAAGTTGGACATGAAATTAATGTTGGTGTATTTTCATATAAATTGCAGTCTTTTAAGATTTCTTTTGCAACTTTTATTTCTTTTATAGGATCATCTGAAAGTGAAACTCTTAAAGTATCTCCTATTCCTTGTCTTAGTAAAACCCCTAAACCTATACTTGACTTAATGGTTCCACTAAACTCTGTTCCTGCTTCTGTTATTCCTAAATGCAATGGGTACTTAAATTCTTTACTTGCCATTTCATATGCAGAAATACATAAATCTAAATCAGATGCCTTAAGAGATATTACTATATTAAAGAACCCCAAATCCTCTAGAATTTTAACGTGTCTTCTTGCACTTTCTACCATTGCTTTTGCAGTTGGTTTTCCACCATTATCCTCTAGCAAATCTTTTTCTAATGATCCAGCATTTACCCCTATTCTAATTGGTATATTTTTCTCTTTTGCTTTATCTACTACTGCTTTTATCTTTTCTTCACTACCTATGTTTCCTGGATTTATTCTAACTTTATCCACACCTTGATTCATAGCTTCTAATGCAATTTTATAATCAAAATGAATGTCTGCAACAATTGGAATGTGAATTCTTTCTTTTATTCTTCCTATAGCCTTTGCATCTTCCATATCTAAACATGCTACACGGATTATCTCACAGCCTGCTTTCTCTAATTCTATAATTTGTTTAACTGTTGCATCTACATCTTTTGTTTTTGTATTACACATTGATTGTATAACTACTTTATTTTGATGTCCTATTTCTATGTTTCCTACTTTTACTTTTCTAGTATTTAATCTATCCACTATTGAAATCCTCCGATATACACACCTAATAATGCTTTGTTTATGTAGCAATATAATATCCTACACCTCTTTTTGTTATTAATATTTTTGGATTAGATGTATCTTTTTCTATTTTCTCTCTTATTCTTCTTACTGTTACATCTACTGTTCTTATATCTCCATAATACTCATATCCCCAAACTTTTTCTAGCAAAGACTCTCTTGTAACAACCTGCCCTGGTTCTTGAGCTAAAAATTTTAAAACTTCAAATTCTCTTAATGTCAAGTCAACTACTTTATCATTAACCATTACTTCAAAACGATCTAAATCTAAAGTTAAAATTCCAACTTTAATTGTATTTGATCTTTTAACTTCTTTTGATTTTTCCTCATTTTCTTCATTTTTAGATTGTTCTGTAGAATTCTTGTCTTGTGCAACCATAGCGTCTGCTTTTCTTAAATTTGCTTTAACCCTTGCTAAAAGCTCTCTTACACTGAAAGGCTTTGTTATATAGTCATCTGCACCAAGTTCTAGCCCTACAATTTTATCTAATTCTTCATCTTTTGCTGAAACCATAAGAATTGGAACATTCATCATATTCTTTATTCTTTTACATACAGATAATCCATCTAATTTTGGAAGCATTATATCTAACAAAATTAAATCTGGCTTTTCGCGAGAAGCTACATCGATTGCCTCTAATCCATCGTGTGCCTCAATCACATTATAACCTTCTTTTTTTAAATTGTGTGTTAGTAAATTGATGATCATTTTTTCATCATCAACTATTAATATTGTTTTTTTAAATTCATTATTCGTATCTTCCACAAAAACATACCTTCCTTAACCAATTTTATAACGTTACTATATCACATTTGTTTTTTATATGCAAGTTTTATTAAGTAAAAAAACTATACAACATTTTCCAAAAAATCTTTTACATCATTTAGGATGTCTTTTTCTGTCTTGCTATTACTCTTTAAAGTAACCATAGGTTTTATTCCTGGAGAAAACTTAATATTATTTCCATAAATTTTTATAAGTTCTATAATTTTATCACCATTAAATTTTTCATTTTCGAATGTAAATACAGTGCCACTTTGTTTACTTGAAATTTTATTTACAAATGCTTTTTTAGCTAATTGTTTTATTCTAGAGATCTCAAGCAAGTTCTCTATTTGCTTTGGCATATCACCAAATCTATCTATAATCTCATCTGTAATATCTTGAATATCTTTTTCATTTTGGCAAAGAGCAATGTCTTGATAAATTTCTATTTTTTGATTTGAATCTGAAATATAGCTATCTGGAATATAACTTGTAACATTCAAATCAATTTGAACTTCAAATTCTTTATCCACTTTAATTCCTTGTTCTTCTTTTACAACTTCATCAAGAAGTCTACAGTATGTGTCATATCCTACTTCTTCTAAATGACCATGTTGAACTTCACCGATTAAGCTTCCCGCACCTCTTATTTCTAAATCTCTCATCGCAATTTTAAATCCAGAACCGAATTCTGTAAATTCTTTGATTGCTTTTAGACGTTTATCTGCCACCTCAGATAATAGTTTATCTTTTTTATATGTAATATATGCATAACCTTGTCTATCTGATCTTCCAACTCTTCCTCTTATTTGGTAAAGCTGTGCCAATCCCATTCTATCTGCCTTTTCAACTATAATGGTATTTGCATTTGGAATATCAATTCCAGATTCTAAAATTGTTGTGCAAACAAGTACATTTGTATTTCCATCAACAAAATCGCTCATTATATCTTCTATTTGACTACCTGTCATTCTACCATGTGCATATGTAACTTTTGCTTCCGGAACAAGTCTTGATATTTCATCTGCTTTTTGCATAATATTTTCGACATTGTTGAATAAATAAAATACTTGCCCATTTCTCTCAAGCTCTTTTGTTATGGCCTCTTTGATAACCTCAGAATCATATTCTAATACATAAGTTTGAACAGGTTTTCTATTTTGAGGTGGATCATAAATTACTGACATATCTCTTATTCCTACAACAGACATATGCATTGTTCTTGGAATTGGAGTAGCTGTCATTGTTAAAACATCTACATTCATTTTATATTCTTTAATTTTTTCCTTTGCCTTAACTCCAAACCTATGCTCTTCATCTATTATTAAAAGTCCCAAATCTTTAAATCTTATGTCTTTTCCTAGAATTTTGTGTGTTGCAACAACAATATCTACTTCCCCTAAAGCTAATTCTTTTATAATCTTGTTCTTATCTTTTGTTGAAACAAATCTATTTAATAATTCAACTTTTACAGGGAAATCTTTCATTCTTGATTTAAAGCTCTCATACTGTTGTTTAGCTAAAACTGTGGTAGGCACCAAATACACTACCTGCTTATGATCCATTACTGCTTTGAAAGCTGCTCTTATTGCAACTTCTGTTTTTCCATATCCTACATCTCCACATAAAAGTCTATCCATAGGCTTTTCATTTTCCATATCTTTTTTTACTTCTTCAATACATCTTAATTGGTCATCTGTTTCTATATATGGAAAACTTTCTTCAAATTGTTTTTGCCATTCATTATCAGGAGAAAATGCAAACCCCTTCGCCCTTTCCCTTCTTGCATACAATTCTATTAATTCTTTTGCAACAGCTCTTAAATTGTTTTTTACCTTATTTGTCGTCTTTTCCCAATCTTTGCTTCCAAGACTATTTAATTTTAAATTAAGTTCTTCTCCACCAACATATTTTCTTATTGAATCTAGAGCATTTGTAGGAATATATAATATAGCATCTCCTGCGTATTTTAATTTTATATAATCCTTTACTGTTCCATCTGCTTCTATTGTATTTACTCCAATATAAATTCCAATTCCGTACTTTCTATGTACTACATAATCTCCAACTTTTAAATCTGCAAAAACAACCTTTTCTGCATTTTTAAAAACTTCACTTTTTCTTTTTTTATCTCTTGTTTTTGCACTAACTAATTCGTTGGCAGTAATTAAACAAACATTTAATTCATAACTTAAAAAACCTTGAGATAAAACTCCCTTTGTAATTATTACTGTATTATTATTGCTTCCAATTATCTTGTTATTCAATTTTTCTTGATAGATAGCTGGAATTTCATTTTCTTGTAGAAGCATAATAATTTTATCTGCTTTTTCCTTTAAATCTACTACAATATGTACTTTTTTCTTGTCTTTTATAAATTTTCTTATATCATCTATAAATATATCTGTATCACTTTTGAAATAATTTAATTCTTTACTATTAAAATCATATTTTTCTATATTTGACTTAAAAAAATTGTCAAATTTATTTAAATAAATAGTCTGATATAACTTAAGTTTATCTCTAAAATTTTCAAAAGTCTCTGTATTTTTCAGACTATCTGAAATCATTCTTTCTTTATCTAATAATGTATTTACTGTATTTTTTTCATCTTCTGCTATTGCTTTACATCTTGCTTCTATTTTTGAAATTTCATCAACAAATATAAGTGACCCCTTTGAAAAATATTCTAAAATTGTTGCACTATTTTTATAAAAAGAATTAAAGTATTTATCAACTTTGCTCAAATAATTTCCGGCTTTTATCTCTTCAATATCCTTCTCGGCTATCTCTAAAGTCTTCCCCCTAAAAATTCTTTTTTCTATTGATTTAGCTACATTTTCTAATTTTTCTTCTAAAATATATTCATGAGCAGGATAAATTGATATTTTCTCAATGCTTTCAGTTGATCTTTGACTAATAATGCTAAAATATCTTATAGAATCAATTTCGTCTCCCCAAAGTTCTATACGGATTCCCATATTTTCATTTATTGAAACATCAATAATTCCCCCACGAACACTAAATTCTCCTCTTCCATCTATTAAATCAAATCTCTCGTAACCTAACTTTATTAGTTTTTCTTTTAAAATATCTAAATTACAGTTTTCTCCTACCTTTAAATCTATTACATTTTTATACAAACTGTCTTTTGCAATAATCTTTTGATTTAAAGCTTCTATTGATGTCACAATAATAATGTTTTTATTTTCATAAATTTTATTTAATACTTCTATTCTCTCATAAGGTAAATTTTTACTTTCTGCCACATAATCATATGTTACAATTTCTTTTTTAGGTAAAAAAACTGCCTTATCTGTAAAAAAACTAAAATCCTTTACTAGATTTTTAGCTTGAATTTCATTATATGTAATAAGCAAAATTGGATTCTTAATTCTTTCAACAATTCTTGCAATACACATTACTTCAGAAACTGAAGTTAAGCCCGAAATAGCTATCGGACTTTTTTTATTTTTTATTTGATTTTCTAATTCAATAAACTTATTTGAACTATTTAACTCTTCTAAAATCGTATTCATTAAAATTGCTCCTTGTTTTAAATGACTTTAAGAATATGTAAAATTAGAGTTACATATTCTTAAAATCTCATATTAAAAAATATATTTTTAATTAGTATTCTCTTGTTATTCTCGAGTTTTTTCCTCATCTTCTTTATGTTCTTCATTTCTGTTATTATAATTACTTTCTTTACTAACAGCATTTTCTTTTGATAATATTTTATTCACATGTTTTGCTTTTATTTCTTTATCTACAAAAATTTTTTTAGACAATTCATCCACTCTCTTAAGTGATGCAAGAAGCTCCTGTTTTACTCTTTTTAAATGCTCCTCTTCTTCTTTATTTGAGTCATCGTTATCTGTATTTGTTCCTTCTATATTCTTTCTTTTTTTGACTTCTTCTCTAAATATTTTTATTGCTTCTTCTTGACTTAAAATTTCCGGTTCTTCATCAACTAATTTTGAAAATACTGCCTTAATATCTAATTTATCTTCTTTTTTTATCTCTTCATTATTTTCCATTCGAGTATTTCTACCTTTCTTCAGAATCCCATTAATTTTAATTTAGCTCTAATTATAGATTCTAATTCTTTTATATCTCTAAAATTCTCTTTGTTTTAGAGCTTCATAAACAATTATTCCTGTTGATACAGATGCATTCAAAGACGTTACTTTTCCCTTCATTGGAATTTTAACCTTAAAATCGCAATTTTTCAGAACAAGTTCACTGACCCCTTTTCCTTCATTACCAATTACAATTCCAAGTGGTCCTGTTAAATCTTGATCAAAATAATATTTTTGTGCATCTATAGCTGTACCACAAATCCACAATCCTTCTTCCTTAAGTTTTAATATTATATCTGAAATATTATTTACTCTTGCAATTTTCATGTGTTCAACAGCTCCACATGATACTTTTGCAACTGTACTATTTACTGATGCAGCTCTTCTTTTTGGTATAATAATTCCATGAACTCCTGCGGTTTCAGCAGTTCTTATTATTGCTCCTAAATTATGAGTATCTTCAATTCCATCTAAAATTAATATAAATGGATTTTCTTCTTTTTCTCTTGCTACTTCTAAAATATCTTCTACCTCACAATATGCAAACGGAGGTACAATAGCAATTACTCCTTGATAATTTTCGTTTTGTGCCATTTTCTCCATTTGAGTCTTATCTTTTTCTACAACAATAATTTTTCTCTCTTTTGCCATAGCTATTATTTTATTAATTGAACCGTGTTTATCTCCTTTAGTAATATATAATTTATTTATGTCTTTTCCTGATTCTAATAATTCAATAACTGCATTTCTACCTTCTATTTGATCATCGAAAATTCTATCCTGATCATCTTTTTCTTTTATTCTATCAGCTTCTCTTCTTTTCTCAAATCTCCTATCTATTCCTCTCCTATCAACTATTCCACGATCATTTTTTCTTCTTTGATCATCTCTTCTTGCTGCTTTTCTTCTTTCTTTATTTTTTCTATTTTCAGACATATTTTTTTCCTCTCTTTATTTAATTATACTCTATAATAACATTTTTTATTTTTTTTGTAAATAGCTTTTGAGATAAATTTAAGTTCACCTTATTACTATTTTTTCACTAACTTACATAAAAAAATAGATTTTATATTAAATTCTATTGCTTTTTTTTCAAAAATAAAGTATAATAAGTATGAAATGTATAACTTTTTTGAAAGGAGAAAAAAATGGAAAAAGACAAATATGTTGGCATATGCAAAGTAGGAGAAAAAGGTCAAATTGTAATACCTGTAGAAGCAAGAAAAATGTTTAATATACAATCTGGAGATTCAATAATTGTGCTTTGTGATAAAGAAAAAGGAATTGCACTGGTAAAATCAGATGTAATAGAAGATTTAACAAACAAAATACTTCCAAAAGGGGGAAAATGATTATGAATAATAGAAAAAAATATTTAGATAATTTAAGATGGATTACTTTATGTATAGTTATTTTATATCACGTCTTTTACATTTTTAATTCAAGTGGAGTAATTTCAAATATTGGCGTTACTGGAATAAAACAATTAGATTCATTCTGTGTATTTACTTATCCATGGATAATGTGTTTACTTTTTGTTGTATCTGGAGTCGCAACAAAATATTCTTTAAATACTAAAACTAATAAAGAATTTATAAAAGATAGAGCTAGACGAATATTGATTCCAAGTATAATTGGTATATTTGCTTATGGTTGGATAAGTGGATGGATGACAAATTATTATACTGATATATTTGCTGGAAATGGTAACATGATACCAACACCAATAAAATACATAATTTGGTCTTTAATAGGTATCGGGCCACTTTGGTATGCACATGTATTATTTATTGCATCTTTACTTATTGTTTTTATACGAAAAATAGATAAAAAGAACAAATTAGATAAAATTTTTGAAAAAATAAATATGCCTATACTTGTTTTTCTTTGTATTATTGTATGGGGTTCTTCATTTATATTAAATATGCCATTAGTCACTGTTTATAGATTTGGTATTTACATGTTAATGTTTTTATTTGGATACTATATTTTTTCTAATGATACTATTATTGAAAAACTTGAAAAATGTGCAATACCACTTAGTATAATCACCTTAATATATGGAATAGTATTTACTATATTTAATTATGGCACTAACTTTGTAACTGATAATTTTTTACAAAATATTTTTACTAACATTTATTTATGGCTATTTATCTTATCTGCATTCGGTATTTCTAAAAAATATTTAGATTTTAGTAATAATTTTACGAGTTATATGAATAAAAACAATTTCAACTTTTATGTTTTACATTATACTATAGAAATTATTATTGCTTTTGTTTTAGTAGAATATATTAAAGTACCATATTTTATATTAAATTATATAATTTTATTACTTGGAACAATAGTCTTTCTACCAATTATTACTGAAATATTAAAAAGAATTCCTTTCATAAATAAATTATTATTAGGCGTTAAATAATAACTTAATAAAGATTTTTACTTAATCTCCATATCATACACAAAAAAAGCCTTCTCTAAGAAAGCTTTTTTTATTTGTAAACAAACTATGTATGTTTCCTAAAAATTTTTTTAATACCACTTTTCCTCTTTTATCTCTACTAGTAGATTTTCTTCTACATTTTCATTAGAAAAGTTTTTGCTTTTTTTAATAATTCATTAGGATTATATTTTTCTTCTTCTTCCTGTTTCTATAATTTTTTTCATATTCTAATATAACTTCTCTTTAATATTTAGTTGTCCAATAATCTCTAAAGAATAATCCAATTATAACTTTTGTTTTGAAACATTTTGTTCATTCAATGTTTTGTGAACATCATATTTGAAATAATAATTTTCATCTTTATTATTATTTATTATTTCTTGTGGTATTTTTTTATAATCTGTTTCTGATATATGCTATAATATTTCAATAACTTCTGTGCAATATTTTTTCTAAAGTATTAACCATATTATTCTTCTTTTTAATATTCTTTTGTTTTATCTATTTTCTTTACTTTGCCCTTTCTGTCTTTGAAAAAGTTTTGCAAATATTCCTTGTATCACTATAGTTTCTACAGTACCATTACAAACAATACAAGTAAAAAACTCGTTATCTATAAAATCGTATATCTTTGCAGTATAAATCAAGTTTCCTTTTTTATCAATACTAATTGTGTTATTAGGTATATTAGACATTAATGTTCTAGATTTTTCCATATCATCTTTAATCCTTTCAATAATATTTGAAAAATTCCATTTAAATTTGCTTCAATAGCATTATCCCTCATCTAAAACTATATCTTCCTTATTAATATCTAATTTTTCTATTCTCTCTATGTGTTTTTAGACTCGTTTTATCTATATTTGTAATAAGATCCAATTTATCATACCCATACCAATACCTATATAATTCTTCACAAGTAATATCTCAAATTTAAACTTTAATTTATCCATATTGAATTGATAATTCCTATAGTTTTTTAACATTTCTGGATCTTTTTTTCTTAAATCATAAAAATATATCTCTATCATTTTGTAAATTTTATATCGTAAAAATGGATTAGAGGTATATATTATATGTTTATTTACTCGAAATTCATATAAAATTCTAGAAAGTAATTTCTTTTTCTCAAACTTATCCTTTACTTCTCTATATTCATTAATTAAATCGTTTTTCATGTTTATATTAACTTCTAATTGCTCATATTAATCTTATAAATGTCAATATTTTTAAATCACATCCTATAATAAAGTACCTTTTTTCAAGATTACATCAGAAGAAGCCTTTATTAAAAAGGTTAATAAAAACAAAATTGATTAAATTAATACAGAATGCATTAAAAAAAACGCGAAATATTAATAACAATTTTTGTTAAACATTTTTCACATTTTTTATACATTTTATATTGTTAAAAAAAAAATTAAATATTTTCAGAGAAACCTTTCAAAAATAAATGCAACAAAAATACGTTTTTAAACTACATTTTTATTTATTTGCTAATATTGTAAAATTACAAACGACAACATTCGACAACATCCGACATCCTTAGTACCCCAAGGCTTTTGCTTAAAAATATCATTGACAATTTTGGAAATATATGTTAAAATTATAATCTGAAAGGCTATTATTGCCCTTCATTACATAGGAGACTTGTTTACTAACCAATTGGAGGTATTCAAATGAAGACTAGATTATCAAAAACAGGTGGATCATTTTTATTAGCAACTATTATGTTATTAGGAACTGCTACATCTGCAATAGCAACATCAGTAGATGATTCGACAGAAACCGTACTTTATTCTAATATTGTGATGCCACAAGAGAACCAAACAATTGGAGGAACCATTCCATCAAATAGCTCTTGCACATATTATACTAATTTAGACAGTTATATTGGTTTTTCCAAAAATTTCTGTGCTGTATCACGCTCAGATAGTACTTCTGGTGCACTGTACTTATATTTATATAAGGATGGTAAACTTAAGTCAAAAGACTGGATAATGGGCGTAAATGAAACTAATACTGTTAAATGGTCTATGACCCTTCCTTCATCAGGAACATGGGAAGTAAAAGTTGTTGCAAGTGGTACTAATGCACCTGTAACATTTTATGGCTGGTGGCAGAACTAGAATATGAAAATAACAAGAACATGTAAAAACAAGAAATAACGATCAAACACTCTCCTATGGGTGGACACTTGCCAAGTGTCCATTTTAATTTTAATTTAAATTTTTATTCCAATATGATAAAATAAAATGTGATAAGGTGGGATATAATTGAACTTAATAAAAAATGAATTAATAAAAATATTCAAAAGACCAAATATCTATTTATTGATAGTTATAGGTATTTTAATTATGACTTGTTATAATATCTTTCAAAAGATTACATCCTTAGATGTAGATGTTATTCAGCAATACCAAAGAGCACATGATAGTGATAAACTTCTTATAGAAAATTATAATAGAACTAATTCTATTGAAAATTATGGAAATATTATTGAAAGAGTAAAATTAGAAGAATATGCTATTGAAAATAATATAACATATAATATATTATTAAATTCAGAGAACAAAAATGCTCCAATACCAACAGATGCAAGAATTTTATTAATGAAAGTATTTAATAATTTTGATATTATTATAATTTTCATTATTATATATTTATGTAGTACAATTATTTCAGAAGAATATAACACTGGAACAATAAAATACTTGTTAATCAAACCGCATTCAAGAACTAAAATTTTATTATCAAAAATACTATCAAGCATAATTGTTTCAATTTTAATAGTCTTTTCTATTGTAATATTCCAATATTTATTTGGTGGAATATTATTTGGATTTGATAGTTATAAACTAGATGCTATAAGATATAATAGTTATACCCAAACAATAGAAAATATTAATTTAATTAATTATATGATAATGATTACTTTAGCAAAAACTCCAATGTATTTATTATTAAATATTATATGTTTATTATTTGGTACAATTATTAATAATATAGCTTTAAATATACTACTTACTTTAGGATTATATATTATATCTACTATAAAAATTTTGGTTAACAAGATAAGTAAATACATATTTATTTATAATTGGGATATAAGTAACTATCTTTTTAACTCTACTATATTAGTAAAAACGTCCCTAATTATTTCAGCCATAAACTTACTATTAATATTTGTACTTTTAGTTGTTAACTTTAAAAATAAGGATATTAAAAATATATAAATTAGGAGGGGTTATCAATGGAAGTATTAAAATGTACTAATTTAAAAAAACAAGTAAAAGAAAAAGTTATAGTTGAAAACATATCTTTTTCAATTTGTAAAGGTGATATAGTTGGGTTTATTGGTCCAAACGGAGCAGGAAAAACTACAGTTATAAAACTGATTCTAGGATTAATTAAGCCAACTGAAGGACAAGTACTTATAAAAGGTTTTGATATAAAAAAAGATTTTACAAGAGCAATAGATAAAGTAGGCGCAATTGTTGAAAATCCTGATTTATATATGTATCTATCTGGATATGATAACCTAAAAATAACTGCGAACAATTATAAAAATATATCTAAAAATAGAATATACGAAGTTGCAAAAATAGTAGGTTTAGAAAATAGAATCAAAGATAAAGTTTCCACTTATTCGTTAGGAATGCGACAAAGATTAGGAATCGCAGAAGCAATTATTAATACCCCCGATTTACTAATATTGGATGAGCCCACAAATGGGTTAGACATTGAAGGAATAATTGAAATAAGAAATTTAATAAAAAACTTATCTCATCAGGGAATTGCTATCTTAATATCAAGTCATAACCTAACTGAAATTAATAATTTATGTAATAGAATTATTGCAATAAAAAATGGAAAAATAGTTACAGATGATACAATAGATAATTTTACAGCAATATCTAAAAAAGATAATTATATATTAGAATTGAATACTACCAATAATTTAACACAAATTATTTCTGATTTTAAATTTGAAATTTTAAAAGAAAATAAAATAAGAATTAACATTTCTAGAGAAAAAATTTCTGTTTTAATACAAAAACTTATAGAAAACAAATATAAAATTTATTCGGTTAAAGAAGAAAAAATGACATCGGAAGAAGCCTTTATAAAAAAGGTAGGTGAAAACAAAATTGATTAAATTAATACAAAATGAATTAATAAAAATATTTAAAAGAAAAACCATATATTTTTTATTTTTTGCTTCTGCAGTATTAATTTTTGTATATAATAATATTAATCCAGATCAAAATAAAATAGTTTCTTATGATAGTAATACAAACGACTTCGTAATAATAAGAGAAGAAGATTTTAAAACAATAAGTAAAAAATATCCATCAAAAAATATGAAAGATAAGATGGACTTATATATTAACCAAAAAACTTCTAATGATTTTGCAAAGTTATATAATACTTTTGAAGAAAATTCATGGCAAAGATATGCATTAAAAGAAGAAAACAATAAAATAAGTATAGATAATATTCCTACAGATTATAACTTAGATATATATGAGTATTTAAGAAATATTAATGATTATGAATATAATTTAAATTCAGAAATAACATCAAAGATTTATGAAGAATCTAAAGTAAAATATAAAGAATATATTGACGCCTTAACTTCAGATAATTGGAAAGAATATGTTAATCTAAAAATACAAAATTTAGAAGCGAGAAAAGAATCTAAAAAAATTTCTGATCCGGAAATTGATGAAATTAACTTTGAAATTAAGCTATATAAAATACGATTAAATAATAATATAAATTTTGATTATAACATGCGAAATCAATATCTAGTAAATTACAAATCTAATTATTATCTTATCCAAAAATTTAATTTAAGTTTAAAAAATGAATCACAGTCATTTCAAAATGAAGAAAAAAACATTTGCCTGGCTAAAATGAATCTATGCAAATATGCACTAGAAAACAATATTGAACATGATATTTCTAATGAAAGTAATCTAATCCCAAATAATAAAATAGATGCTAGAATTTCTTTTATACGAACCTTTAAACATTTTGACATAATTATTGTTATAATAGCAATATATATTTCTACCACTACATTAACAGAAGAAATAGATAAAGGAACAATAAAAAATTTATTAACTAAGCCTCATAAAAGAAATACAATATTAGTATCAAAAATATTTGCTTGTATAATTACCGTAGTACTCGCAATGATAATTGTATCAATTTTTCAATATGTAATAGGAGGTATTATTTTTGGATTTGATAGCTACAATATAAATTACATAGGTTTTAATTATAAATCTCAGCAGATATTTAATATGGGACTATTTAATTATATTATGCTAATTGGTTTATCAAAACTACCAATGTATATAGTTGTAATTCTATTTTGTATGTTTTTAGGGATAATAAATAATCATCCTTCTATGTCTATGATATTAACGTTAATTATATTTTTTATATCTAGTACAATACTACAAGAATGGTCAAAAGTTGATGCTCTTTCTGTTGTAACAAGATTTCTTATTACTAATAATTGGGATTTCAGTCAATACTTATTTGGTAAAATTTGTTCTATAAATGGTGTAATACTGCCTAGTTCCATTCTGATATACTCACTTCACATATTTATACTGTTATTTTTATCTATATATTGCTTTAATATAAAAGAAATAAAGAATTATGATTAATTACTTATTAGCCCCATCATAAAATAGTAAAAATGAATAATTATATTCAATAAGAACTTCCAACGAATTAAGTCTAAAAGAACTAAATAAAGATAATCTCTATAAATAACTTATAAACTAATAATATTTTTGAGAATTTAGCATATAATAGAAATATATTTAAAGTTTTAAAATATTTTTTACTAAATTCTCAAAATATATTGACAAAATATATATATAAGATGTATAATATCAACATACGGACATCGCGGGGTGGAGCAGTTGGCAGCTCGTTGGGCTCATAACCCAAAGGTCGGAGGTTCGAGTCCTCCCCCCGCAACCAAATAAAACTCAGTAATTTTAATGGTTACTGAGTTTCTTTATTTTTATGTAAAAGTAGTAATTTATCATCTCGCAATCCAGATATGAATTTTTCCATCCAAAGAAACTAAAATCTTTAAATTTTTTAGTCAAAAATTTTAGTTGGTTTTATTTAACTATTTATTTTGTCCACTATCTCATAGTTTTACACTATTCTTAATGATAAAGATAAAATATTTATAAATATAAAATAAATTTTAGTATTTTTCTTGACATTATAATAGTATAATGATAATATATTGCCCAATAAATATAAACAAAGGCAATGATGAGAAGGAGTATATATTTTTAATATTGTAGAGAGAAGATGGTTGGTGAAAATCTTTATAGAGGAAATATAGAAGCAGTCTTTTAGCTGTGAATTCGAAAAATTCAATGATTTAGTAGATTTCAACGGAATTCCACCGTTACAGGGAAACAGTATGATTGTACTGATAAAGAGCAGAATAATATATTCTGAAAATAGGTGGTACCACGGATATTTGTTTATATTCGCCCTAAGCAATAAAAGCTTAGGGCGAATTTTTTATTTTAGGAGGTAAATATTATGAAGAATTTTGAAAAGTCAAAAAAATTAAACAATGTTCATTATGAAATACGAGGAAACGTAATGGTAGAAGCTGATAATATGATAAAAAATAATATTAATGTATTAAAGCTTAATATAGGAAACCCTGCAACTTTCGGATTTAAAGCACCTGATAATCTTATTAATAAAATTTTTAAAAATATGGATAAAGCACAAGGGTACTCAGTATCACAAGGAATATATGAAGCAAGAATTGAAATAAAGAAATATTGTAATAGCAAAAATATATCTAACATTGATATTAATGATATATATTTAGGAAATGGAGTTAGTGAATTAATACTGATGTCAATGCAAGGTTTATTAAACAAAGGTGATGAAATTTTAATACCTTCACCTGATTATCCATTATGGACAGCAGCAGCAACTCTTGCAGGTGGAAATGTGGTTCATTATAAATGCGAAGAATTATTAGACTGGAATCCTGACACAGATGATATAAAAAGAAAAATAACATCTAGAACAAAAGCTATAGTAATAATAAATCCAAATAATCCAACAGGAGCACTGTATTCAAGAGATGTATTGAATGAAATCGTAGATATTGCAAGAAAAAATAATCTATTAATTTTTTCAGATGAAATTTATGATAGACTTGTAATGGATAAATTAGAACATATATCTATAGCATCATTAGCTCCAGATTTATGTGTAATAACATTTAATGGATTATCTAAATCTCATATGATAGCTGGACTACGAATAGGATGGATGTGTATTAGTGGAGATAAATCACATGTAAAAAATTATATAGAAGGTATAAAATTATTATCATCAATGAGATTATGTTCAAATGTTCCTGCACAATTTGCAGTTAAAGAAGCTTTACAAAACAAAGAATATACACAACAATATTTAAAGCCAGGAGGAAGGATATATGAGCAAAGAGAAGAAATATATACAGCGTTAAATAAAATTGATGGAATAAGTGTAATTAAGCCTAAAGCAGCTTTTTATATTTTTCCGAAAATTGATACAAATAAATTTAATATAAAAGATGATGAAAAATTTGCACTAGATTTTTTAAAGGCTAAAAAAATTTTGTTTACTCACGGAACAGGATTTAATTGGACTAAGCCAGATCATTTTCGAATTGTATATTTACCTGAAAAGGAAGTGTTAAAAGAGGCAATGCAAGAATTATCAGATTTTTTAAGAGATTATAGACAAATTTAAAACATTCAATAGAAGGAAATTTAACACAAAAATCCTTCTATTGGAGTAAAATCCTTTTCATTCAAATTTAAAAAAATTAATTAATAATATAATAATACATCAAAATTTAGATTAATATATTAGTGAGAAAAAAGGAAAAAATTGAAAAAACAAAAAATAATAGAAATACTGAAAACATTTAGTTTCCAGTATTTTTTTGTTTTATAACTATATATTTTAATATTGTATTTTTCTTTTTTGCATAAAATAATTAATAAAAGACGTTATTTGATCAGGTAATATCTTACACAAAATCCTATATATCCATATTCCAAAACTTGGAAATATTAAAGTTCTATTTTTTAGTAATTTTTTAACTGCATATTCTGCTACAAATTGACTACTTTGTCCTGGCAAATTAAATTTTACATCTGCAATTTTATTAAAATTTGTATTTACCGGTCCTGGACATAAAGCAGATATTTTTACTTTAGAATTTCTCATAAAAAGTTCCATTCTAATACTTTCAGTTAATCTTACTATATAAGATTTTGTTGAATAATATGTTGCCATCATTGGTCCAGCCATAAAACCCGCAATTGATGCAACATTTAATATATGACCTTTATTTTCTTTAACCATATCTTTTAAAAATAATTTTGTTAAAATATGAACAGCTGTAATATTTGTATTTATCATAGAAATTTCTTTTTCTAAATCCGTATCGACAAAATACCCACAAGTTCCAAATCCTGCATTATTTACTAATATATCTATAGCTCCATATTTTTTTGAAACCTCATTATATAAATCTATACAATTATCCTTATTAGATAAATCTTTTAAAATAATTTCAACATCTATTTTATATTCTTCTTTTAAATCCTTCTTTAGAGCTTGTAATTTATCATTGTCTCTTGCAACGATAATTAAATTGTAATTTCTTTTTGCAAGAGACCTTGATATATCTCTTCCTATTCCGGAAGATGCTCCAGTAACTAAAGCTATTTTATTCATAATCCACTACATCAATCCACTTATTTAAAAATTCTTGTTCAGATTCAATTGCCTTTGCTTTTTGAGCTGCTGCAATTATAGAAACCCATCTTTGAACATTTGTGACTTCTATATTTGACTTTTTGCAAAATAAATCTAAATATTTATTTGCCAATTCTTCTTTTCCTTCCATTGTGAAAATCAAAAATGTTTTTGCTGCATCTGCCGATGCATTACCTATTGTCGCGTGAGCCCAATCTATTATAGCAAAAGTTCCATCTTCTTTAATTATAATATTACTTGGATTGTAATCTCCATGGCATAATTTTGTATGACTTTTCATTCCATCCAATCTTTGTAATAATTCGTACTTTATATTATCTGATATGTCTGTTAAACTATTAATTTTTCTTCTATACTTATCTTTTAATCTGTTTAACAAAGGAACTGTTCTAGAATGAATCTCTATTTGAATATCTACAAATTTATTTAAATATTCATCTTCTTTTTCTGGATTTTGTTCCATAAGTTTGCTAAGTGGCGTTCCCTCAATAAATTCAGAAACAAGAGCCCATCTGTTATCTATTTTGCTTATTTCTATAAGCTTTGGTATATTAAGATCTGTTCCTTCTTCAACTCTTGCTTGATTTAAAGCTTCATTTAAAATATCTGCTTTTGAATAATCTTCTATAAAAAGTTTTATTGTTTTGTCATTATCTCTATATACAGTCTTTGTTTTTCTTTGGACTATTACATTATTCACATTTAAATCCATTATTCATTACCTCCATAATATGCTTTTAAATAAATTTCTTTTAATTCACTTATAAGTGGCAATCTAGGATTTGTTCCTGTACATTGGTCATCAAATGCATCTTCTGACATTTTGTCAAGTGTTTCAAGGAATTTATCCTCTTCAACTCCATATTCTCTTATTGTCTTTTTTATTCCTATTTTATCTTTTAATTTATCAATCTCAGAAATTAGATTTTCTAAACTTTCCTCGTCAGTATTTCCCCCAAATCCTAAAGCTTCTGCAACTTCTGCATATCTTCTTAATGTTTTTGGATGGTCATATTGTGGAAATGTTCCCATTTTTGTTGGCACTTCAGCCGCATTAAATCTTAAAACCTCATCAATTACTAATGCATTTGCTACACCATGTGGTATGTGATGATATGCACCTAATTTATGTGCTAAAGAATGAGAAACTCCAAGGAATGCATTTGCAAATGCCATACCTGCCATTGTTGCAGCATTAGCCATTTTTTCTCTTGCCTCTGGATCATTTGCACCATTTTCATAGGCTCTTGGCAAGTATTTAAAAATATTCTTCAAAGATTCAATTGCCAAACCATCTGTATATTCAGTTGCCATCATTGATGCATAAGCTTCTAATGAGTGAGTTACTGCATCAATTCCAGATGCTGATGTCAATCCTTTTGGAGCATTCATCATCATATTGCAGTCTACAATTGCCATTTTAGGCATTAATTCATAATCTGCTAAAGGATATTTTATACCAGTTTTTTCGTCTGTTATAACTGCAAATGGTGTAACTTCTGATCCTGTTCCTGCTGATGTTGGAATAGCTATAAAATATGCTTTCTCACCCATTTTAGGGAATGTATATACTCTTTTTCTAATATCCATAAATCTCATAGCCATATCTGCAAATTCAACTTCAGGATGTTCATACATTACCCACATAATTTTTGCAGCATCCATTGCAGATCCTCCACCAACTGCTATAATACAATCTGGTTTAAATGCTCTTACTTGCTCCGCACCTTTTATTGCACAACCAAGTGTTGGATCTGGTTCAACATCTGAAAATGTTGTGTGAGCGATTTCAAGTTCATCTAATTTATCTGTTATAGGTTTTGTATAACCATTTTCAAATAAAAATTTATCAGTTACTATGAACACTTTCTTTTTATCCATTACATATTTTAATTCTTCTAAGGCTACTGGAAGACAACCTCTTTTTACATATACCTTTTCAGGTGCTCTAAACCAAAGCATATTTTCTCTCCTTTCAGCTACATTTTTTATATTTAATAAATGTTTTATTCCCACGTTTTCAGAAATTGAGTTTCCTCCCCAAGAACCACAACCAAGTGTTAATGATGGTGTTAATTTAAAATTATATAAATCACCAATTCCACCTTGTGAAGATGGTGTATTAATTAAAACTCTACATGTTTTCATGCTTGAATAAAATTTTTCTACTTTTTCTGTTTCTGTAACTGTATTTACATATAATGATGATGTATGTCCAAGGCCTCCATCTTCTATTAATTTTGATGCTTTGCTTATAGCATCTTCAAAATCGTTTGCTTTATACATAGCTAAAACTGGAGATAATTTTTCATGAGCAAATTCTTCAGATAAATCTACTGATTCTACTTCTCCTATTAATATTTTTGTCTCTTTTGGAACCTGTATTTCTGCAAGTTCAGCAATTGTATGAGCCTTTTGTCCTACTATTTTTGCATTTAAAGCTCCATTAATAATTATTGTTTTTCTTACTTTCTCTGTTTCTTCAGGATTTAAGAAATAACATCCTCTCTTTTCAAATTCTTTTTTAACTTCTTCATATATATTTTCCAAAACAATAACTGATTGCTCTGATGCACAAATCATTCCATTGTCAAATGTTTTTGAATGTATAATTGAATTTACTGCTAGAACTATATCTGCAGATTCATCAATTACTGCTGGTGTATTTCCAGCACCAACACCTAATGCTGGTTTTCCACTTGAATATGCAGATTTGACCATTCCTGGTCCTCCTGTTGCTAAAATTGTATCTGCTGATTGCATTAATGTAGTTGTAAGTTCTAGTGATGGAACATCAACCCATCCAATTATTCCTTCTGGTGCTCCCGCTTTAACTGCGGCTTCTAATACTACTTTTGCAGCTTCAATTGTACTTTTTTTAGCTCTTGGATGTGGACTTATTATAATACCATTTCTTGTTTTTAAACTAATCAATGTTTTAAATATTGCAGTTGATGTTGGGTTTGTTGTTGGAATTACTGCTGCTATTACCCCAATTGGTTCTGCTATCTTTTTTATTCCATAAGATTTATCTTCTTCTATTACTCCACATGTCTTTTCATTTTTATATTTATTATATATATATTCAGAAGCAAAATGATTTTTTATTACTTTGTCTTCTATTACTCCCATTCCTGTTTCTTCCACAGCCATTTTTGCAAGTGGTATTCTAGCTTGATTTGCTGCAATTGATGCTGCTAAAAAGATTTTATCAACCTCTTCTTGTGTATATTTTGCAAATTTGGCTTGTGCTTTTTTTACTCTTTCAATCGTTTTTTGTAATGTTTCTATATTATCAACGATTTCATAATTTTCGCTCATATTTATTCTCCTTTCAAAGATTTAATAATTAATAATATTGTTGGTATTTATATTATTAATTATTCTATTAATAGCAAATATTTTATATCACTACTATTATTTATGTTTTTGATTCTATCATTTTTATTTTAAATAATCAATATATTTTCACAAATAAAAAAGGATTATGCATTAACCCATATTTATTAAACTTTTTGGTTTAATAAATTAGAGTTTATACATAATCCTCTATATTTTTTATGTAATTTTTTTATTTTTCTAGTTCTTTTTTTACTTTTTCTTCTGAAGACATTCTCTCTACAAATCCATTCATTATTTCAGCATCTGCTATATTTTCTTTTCCTTCTAATATTGCTCTAGCAGCTTTTTCACTATACAATTCTCTAACGAATTGATTTCTTCCAACAGCAGCTAATTCTTCTGCTTCTTTTTTCTCTTTAGCACTTTCTACTTCAGCCTTTTTATTACTAATTATTTGCTTTTTAGCGTATTCTCTTGCCTTTTCTTCTATATCTTTAGAAATTCTATTATCTAAAATCTTTCCTCCAAAATGAGATCTTAACCATGCAAGTGGATGTCTTTTTCCATCTCTTGCTTTATCTCCTAATAAATAGTTCCTTCTCCATTCAATTTTTTGTTTTCTTGAAGCCTCGCCATTTGGTATAATAGCACTTTCTATAGACTTTTTGTATTCATCACTTTCTTCTATTTCTTCATCAGTTGGTTCATATGAAAATTCTTCTGATGAACTATTAATATCAGTATAGTGTTCTTCTCCTAATGGTCTATCTTCCCTCATTTGGGCAATATTTGCTTTAAGTCTTGAATTTTCTCTATTTAAAGCTATCATTTCTTGATTCTTTTTAGCAAATGCTAAATCTAAAGTTTTAGCAATATCTTTAGGATCAACTTTACTTAAATCCCCTATTGCATCTTTTACATCACTATCTTGTGATTTCAATAATGTAACTATTTTGTTTTTAGCAGTTGTATTCTTTGCGTTATATTTTGCCTTTTGGTTATTTATATCTGTATCAAATGTTGTTTCATCATAATCTATTTTGAATTTTTTTGCTTCATCAATTCTTTGCTTTTTTAATCTAGCGATCTGATCTTCTCCAACTTTTTTATCAGCTGGATCTTTTTCTTTTGAAACTTGATTTTCCAAATCTGCAATTTTTTTATTTAAGTTATCAATTTCCTTCTTAAGTTTATCTAATTTTTCAATTTCAGAAATATTTTTTTCAATTTCATTTAATGTATTTGTAACATCATTACTATTTTTGAATGATTTAATTTTTCTAGATAAATGATTCTTTTTATTGACCTCTATCTCATTATTTCTTATCTTTTTATTAGCATAATCTTCTAATTCTTCTGAATTAAACCTTTCTTCTAATTTTTTTATTGCATCTTGTTTTTTGAACAATTCATCATATTTTCCATTTAATGTTTTTGAAAGTTCTATTTTTCTTTTTGTTGATTTAAGTATGTCATAATCTTTTTCTTTACTTATATCTGTATTATCTGATGCAAATGTTTTTCCCTTATCAGCTGCACCCTTTATAGCAGTTGTAAATGTTTCTAATTGTTCTTTTCCAAAATTCTTCTCAGTTTTCATATCTCCATCAACTGAATTAATCTTATCTTCTATTTTGTTTTTTTCATCCTCTGTCATAATTTTATCTTTTTCCCATTTTATGCTTTCTAATGCTTTTGATATTCCTGCTAACTTTTCATTAATTTCTTCTAAAGTCATTTTTAAATCCTCCCTTTATTTATTAATCATCTAATCTTTCTAATTTAGTTATTATTTCATCTGATAATTTAACATACTCTTCTAATTCCTCTTTTGTTGCATTTTCTAAAACTTCATCAGTTAATTCTGAATTAATTTTCTTTAGCATTTCAATTATTTCTTCCTTATTCATGTGTATCTCCTTTCATTTTTACAAAATCTCTATTTAATAGATTACCACAATTTTCTTCTTTTTGCAATAGTTTTATGTAAATTTATTGCTATAAAAAATTTTTTACATTTTTCTTTTTTTATTTTCAAAAAAATGCCTACTTAACAATCATTAAACATTTTTCTACAAATTTCATATAATAAATTAAGGTATAATTAAAACTTTATTTTTTAGCTGTATGCCTTTATTTAAATGAAGAAAGGACTAAATTGATGTTTATAAATTCACTAATTCTTGCAATATCAAGCAGTATTGATTCACTCGGAATTGGAATGACTTACGGACTAAAAAACACCAAACTTTCTTTGAAAAGTAAAGTTATTTTATTTATAATTTCAATTACAGTAACAACTTTTTCAGTATTACTTGGTACATCACTACGAAACTTTTTACCAGCTTTTGTTGCAAAATTTATAGGTTCATCTATATTAATAATTTTGGGAATTATTATAATAATTCAGGGAATTAAAAACAAAGAAGACTTTGACTTTAACAAATCCAATACAATTGAGCCTTCTGAAGCATTTGCTTTAGGAATTGCTCTTTCACTAGATAGTTTATGTATAGGTATAGGAGGAAGTATTTTTGGTCTTAATATATCAATTTTTCCTATATTTGTTGCAATCTTGCAATTGCTTTTTATAGATTTTGGGATTTTTATGGGAAAAAAAATAATACATCTTACAAAAATTCCTAATAGTATATGGTCAATACTATCTGGAATCTTACTTATTTTAATCGGAACTATAAAATTTAAATTTTAAAAAAAGATAAAATGGGAATTCGTTAGATATTCCCATTTTACCTTTTAATTAATAATGATTTTACTGTATAATTTTTAACTTTCCATTGCAAATTCCACATCTATACTTTTTAAGCAAATTTTTTTTTAATCTTTTTCTGTATATCATTTGTCCACAATTTGTACAAATAATCTTATATTTATAAAATTCTTGATTATCACTATATTCCAAATTGCTTTTCTTATAATCCATTGCTTTGTTTCCTAACCTTGATATGTCATACCCTAATTTTTGATTAATCATTTTAGCATAGTCTTTAAACATATTCCCGTGATTATTACATCCAGGAAAACAATGAACTAACTCATGCATAATAGTTTTTTTTATTATCTTTTCATCTAGTTCCATTACCCATTTGCTTATTTCTATATGATGAATATAATATCTTTCATATGTTACATATTTTCTTCTTCCAATTTTTTTTATAACTTTCGAATTTTCATCAGGCTTTTCTTGTTTACAACACCCATATCTTTTGCATATTCTTTTCGCAATACTAATATCTATTTTCCCTATTTCTTTCTCTTCTTTTATCTTTAATCCTATTGATTCTAATTCATTTATACACTCACAATATAGTTTTTGTAATTTTTCGTCCATCACATTTTACCTTTTTCATCTATAATTTCATAGAAAGTAATTTTGAAATTCCATTTTCTTCCATAGTAATTCCATAAACAGTATCAGCTGCTTCCATTGTTCCTTTTCTATGAGTAATTACTAAAAATTGAGTATCTTTAGAAAATTTCTTTAAAAATTCCGCATATCTATAAACATTTACATCATCAAGTGCTGCTTCAATTTCATCAAGTACACAGAATGGTGCAGGTGACATTTTTAAAATTGCAAATAGTAATGCAATGGCAGTAAAAGCTCTTTCTCCTCCGGATAAAAGCATCATACTTTGAAGTTTTTTTCCTGGTGGTTGTACATTTATATTAATTCCACATTCTAAAATATTTGATTCATCTTCTAATGCAATCTCTGCTTTACCTCCACCAAATAATTCTTTAAAAACTTCCCCAAAGTTTCGATTTATAATTTCAAATCTTTCTTTAAATTGTTTTTTCATTGTTTCTGTTATATCTGAAATCATATTTCTTAATTTTGACATTGTATTTTCTAAATCTAGCCTTTGTTCGCACATAAAGTCATATCTATTCTTTAAATTCTTATATTCCTCAATTGAATCAACATTTACGCTTCCTAAATCTCTTATGTCTTGTCTTAAGTTATTTACTCTTTTTTGAGTAAGTGCAACATTTTCTGGCCTTTTATAATTGCCTTTTGCATTTGGTGTTAATTCATATTCCTCCCATAAATTGTTTACTAAAGAATTTAAATCTTCTTCCGTTTTATTTTTCTTAATATCAATTCTAACAATTTGTGCTTTCAAATCCTCTATTATCTTAAATTCTTCTTCTTGTAATTCCTCTTGTTTCTTTATTCTTTCCGAAATATTTGTTTTTTCTTGTTTTAACTTTTCTATATCTATACTGCTATTTGAAACTTTTTCTTTTATTTCTTTTATTTTTTCATTATTTTTATTAATTTCGGTATTTAGTTTTTCTATTTCTTGAGTTAAATTCTGTATTCTATCTTTTTTGTTTTTTATATTAAGATTATTATTTTCAATCTCTTTTTCAATCAAATTTTGTATTTCATTAATAGAATTTTCACTTTCATCAAATGATGAAACTGAGATTTTTAAGTTTGTAATGTCAAAATTAAGATCATCAACTACTTTATTTATTTCCTTGTTTTTTTCTGTATAATTAGAAATTTCTTTTTGTAATTCTTCGTTTTCTCTTTTTATCTTTTCTAATTTTATTTTATTTTGTTCAATAAATTTTTGAATTTCTTCTTTTTGTGCATTCAAGTTAATTTTTTCTTGTTTTAATTTTGCAATATGTAATCTTAGCTTTTCTGCATTTTCATTTATTGATTCTAATTTTTGTTTTTCGACATTATATTTTATATCTATAGTTTGTGATTCGCTTTCTAATTCTTTTAATCCCATATTATTTAAAATTGCTTTTTTTTCTTGTTGTTCTTTTTGAACACTTTCTATTTTTTTCTTAATTGATTTAATTTCTTCTTTTAATTCTTCAATTTCTTTTTCTCTACCCAAAATACTAGTAGTCCTTTTAGGTACAGATCCTCCTGAGATTGCACCTGATGGATTTATAATGTCTCCTTGTAAAGTTACTATTTTAAATGAATAATTATTTTCTTTTGCAAGTTCAACACCTAAATCCATATTTTCTACAATAACAGTTCTACCTAACAAACTCAATATTATATTTTCATATAATTTATCGTACTCTATTAAATCTGATGCAACTCCAATTGCTTTATCTATTTTTTTTATTTTTTCAATCTTTTTGCCCTTAACTGAAGATATAGGCAAAAACGATGCTCTTCCCAAATTATTTTTTCTTAAATAATCTATTAGCTTTTTAGCATCTTCTTCTGAATTTATTACAATATTTTGAAGACTAGCTCCTAATGACATTTCAATAGCAATTTGCATATTTTTAGGTACTGTAATTAAATTAGCTACAGCTCCATGTACTTTTCCATTCATATTAGCTAATAGATTTTTATCATTTAAAATACTTTTTACACTTTTTATATAGCCTTCTTTTTCTCTTTCAGTCTCTTCTAAAAATTTACATCTACTATCTTTTATTTGATTTTCTTGCATTAGGTTATTTATTTTCAAATCATATATTTTTATTTCTTTTTCAATAGATTGTTTTTCTTTTAAAATATTTTGTATTTTTTCTTGTATTTCATTTCTATCTTTTTTACTTTTTTCAAATTCTTTAACACTTTCTTCTTTCTTAAAGCTTGTATTATCTAATTCAGAAATATTAGAATTTATTTCATTATCAATCTGTGTTCTTCTTTTTTCAATATTTGAAGTGTTCGCATTTTGAGTGTTAGTATCTGACTCTATCTCATACTTTTCATCTATATTATCTTCTAGCTTTCTTTTTAATGATTCAATATGTAACTGTTCATCTGATAAATTTTTTAATATTTCATCTAGTTTTTCTTGTTTTTCATTAAGCTCATTCTCGAATTTTTTTCTATTTTCTTTTAAACTATTTTTCTTATCAATTTTTTCGTCTATTTCCTGTTTTGACTTTTTAATTTTTTCATTTGTTTCACTTATTTCTTTATTATAACTTTCAATATTTTCGCTATTATTTTGAATTTTAGCTTTAGCAACATTTATATCAGAATTTAATTTTTCTATTTGTTTTTCACTTTCAAAACCAATATTTTGTGTATTTTCTATTTTAATAGTTATTTCATCTAAATTGTCTTTTAATTCCTCTTTTAATAATTTTATTCTTTCAATTTTGCCTTCTTCTAAATTACAATTTGATTGTAAAATTTCTGTATTTTCTATAATCTCTTTAAGTTCTGATTTATATTTTTCAATATTAAAATAAAACAAACCCACTTCAATATTTTTAAGTTCCTCTTTCAAATTCAAAAATTTTCTTGCCTTATCTGCTTGTATTTTAAGTGGTTCTATATTTGCCTCTATTTCAGTTAAAATATCATTAATTCTAAGTAAATTTAGTTTAGTATGTTCTAATTTTTTTTCAGATTCTTCTTTTCTTGTCTTAAACTTTACAATTCCTGCCGCTTCTTCAAATACATTTCTTCTATCTTCTGATTTGTTACTTAATATTTCATCAATTTTTCCTTGTCCTATTATAGAATATCCATCTTTACCTATACCTGTATCCATAAATAATTCTAAAACATCTTTTAATCTACAAGGAACTTTATTTATGTAATATCCTGTTTCTCCACTTCTATAAATCTTTCTTGTAACAGTAACTTCTGTGTATTCTATGGGAAGCTTTCCGTCTGAATTATCAAAAATCAGTGAAGCTTCTGCAAAACCTAGAGACTTTCTATTTTGAGTTCCTGCGAAAATTACATCACTAGATTTTCCGCTTCTAAGTGATTTCATACTTTGCTCACCTAAAACCCATCTAATTGCGTCTGATATATTACTTTTACCTGAACCATTCGGACCAATTACACTTGTAATTCCTGGCATAAATTCTAAAACGGTTTTATCTGCAAATGATTTGAATCCTTGTAATTCCAATCTTTTTAAATACATATATTTCTACATTCCTTTCGTTTATTACTAATTTATCCTTTAGTAATTATAAATTTTAAGCTTCGCGTTTCCAATAAAATAGATACTGCTGAGCAATTCCTTCTAAATCTCCAAATTTATCTAAGGCTATTTTTTCTATTTGTTTTCTGCTGACTTTTTTCTCATCTAAATTTTTTATATATAACTCATTCATAACTCTTCTTACCCATACATCTATTGGAAAAACATCAAATCTTTTTAAATTTGAAAAAAGTAGTATACAATCTGCAACTTTAGGTCCCACTCCTGACAAAGTAAGTAATTTATCTCTAACCAAATTTGTATTGCATTCTTTTTCTAATTCTTCTAAATCAACTTTTTTATCTAAAATCATATGTGTAGTTTCATAAAGCCTTATATCTCTAAATCCTGTTCCTAGTTTTCTAAATTCTTCTACAGAAACATTTTCTAATTGCTTAGGAGTAGGAAAAGCATAAAAAGTTTTCCCCTCCCATTCTATTTTATCTCCATATTCTTTTGAAATTTTTTCTATAATACCTTTTATTCTTGGTATATTATTATTTGCTGAAATTATAAAAGACATTATGGTTTCCCATAAATCTTGATTTAAAATTCTAATTCCTTCTCCATACTCTATGCTTTCTTGCATATATATGTCTGTATTTTTTAATTTTTCTTTAATCTTTTTATAATCTCTATCTAAATCAAAGTAATTATTTACAACTTCATTAATATTTCCATTCACTATACCTTTAAATATTATTTTATTATTTTCTTTTTTTATATTTAATACATTTTTTCCAAATACACCTGTATAACTTTCATTTGGCATACGATTCCATCTAAAGCACTGTCCACATTCAAATATATCTTTTAATTCAAATGAATCTTGATTTTCTATTATATATTTTTGCTCTTCCATATAAAAATCTACCTCAATAAATATAATATCATAAAGATTTTGATTTTACAAGCTCATATTTATGCCATTTGCTACAATATCTTTCATATTTTCTATTAAGTCATCTATCTCTTTTGGTGTAACAATAAAATTAAAATCTCCTGGCATTAAAGCATCCTTAATTTCTTCGTAATTGTCTCTTTCTTTTAATTCATTTAAATAATCATTTGATTTTGCTTCTTCTTGGAGTTTTTCTATAAATAAATTCAATGAATCATTTACAATAACAGCAGATTCTACAACTGTGGGAATACCAATCGCTAATACTGGTATCCCTAGTGTATTTTTACTTATTTCTTGTCTTGTATTTCCGACACCAGCTCCTGGTACAATTCCAGTATCTGATATTTGAATTGTAGAACTAATTCTTTCTATATTTCTTGAAGCTAATGCATCTATTACAATTACCATCTTAGGGTGAATCTTTTCAACAATTCCATTTAATATTTCAACTGTTTCAATTCCTGTTGTTCCTAAAACTCCTGGCGAAATTGCAGCAATAGATCTTGTTCCTTCTTCTACATATTGTGGAAGATATTTTATAATATGCCTTGTAACATCAATTTCATTTATGACTTTTGGTCCTAAACTATCTGGTGTAACATAAATATTCCCAAGACCTACAACTAAAACTTCTCCTTCCTTTTCTACGTTTATATCAACAATCTTTTTTAACTCATTTGAAAGAACCTTAGAAGCTTTTTCAATTTCTTCATCTGTTGCTATTTTTAATTTATCTACATCAATAGTTACATAGTTTCCAATAGGTTTTCCAATTGCTTTTTCTCCGTTTTCATTTGTAATTTTTACTCTTTCTACTTTTATTTTGTCGTTTACTTTCTCTTCTTCACTTTCTATTCCATCAATATTTCCTTCTAATTTATTTGCCTTTTTAAAAATGTCTCTTCTTTCAGATGCTAAATCTGTTCTAAAATTATACATAAAAACCTCCAAATTTAAATAATATTCAAACTTATTATCTATTTTTTGAAATTTTCTATTTTTTATACTAATTTATTATCTTAATTATTTTTTACTTAAATATTTTTACTATAATGGATTTTGTATCTTTATTTTCTAAAAAAATAGAGCAGAAAAAACTTCAAGTCTTTTCCACTCCAATTTTTAAAATTAATTTAAAAAATTCCTATAATTTCATTATTTTCATCTAAATCGATTTCTTCTGCTGCTGGAATTTTTGGTAGACCTGGCATCGTCATTATATTTCCAGCAATAACAACAATAAACTCTGCCCCATTTTTTAATATTATATTTTGAACATGAATTTTATATGAATTATTTGACATTATATTTTTTGGATCATCCGAAAAAGAATATTGTGTTTTGGCAATACAAATGGGTAATTTTGTCTTGCCATTTTTTTCAATTATTTCTATATCTTTTATTGCATTTTCACTATATACTACTCCTTCTGCTCCATAAATATTTTTTGCAATCTTTTCTATCTTTGTTTTAATTGGATCTTCTTCATCATATATATAATTTATTTTGTTTTCTTCTTGTGAATTTATTACTATTTTCTCTGCAATGTCTATTGCTCCATCTGATCCCTTTTTCCAGCTATCTACTCTACTTGATTGTATACCTTTCTTAGATAAAGCATTTTCTATAAATTCAAGTTCTTCTTTTTTATCAGTATTGAACATATTTATAGCAACAATTGTCTTTATTCCAAACTTATTCTGCATATTTTCTATATGTCTAAATAGATTTTCCATTCCTTTTTCTAAAGCTTCATAATTTTCTTCAAATATATTTTCTTTTTTTACTCCACCATGATACTTTATAGCTTTAACAGTTGCCACACAAACAATTATATTAGGAATCGTCCCTGATTTTCTTGCTTTTATATCCAAAAATTTTTCTGCACCTAAATCTGCTCCAAATCCTGCTTCTGTTATTACATAATCTCCCAATTTTAAAGCAAGTTTGGTAGCTCTTACTGAGTTACAACCATGTGCAATATTTGCAAATGGTCCACCATGCATAATACAAGGGGTATGTTCTAATGTTTGAATTAAATTAGGATTTATTGCATCTTTTAAAAGTACTAGCATTGCTCCTTCTGCTTTTAAATCCTTTGCGAAGATAGCTTCTTCTTTTTCGTTATATCCTACAATTATATTTCCAAGCCTTCTTCTTAAATCTTTTTCATCTTCGCTTAAACATAATATTGCCATTATTTCAGATGCAGCTGTAATATCAAATCCATCTTCTCTCTGTTTTATTTTACTTTCACCTGAAAGGCCTGTATTTATTTTTCTAAGTTGTCTATCATTAATGTCTATACATCTTTTCCAAGTAACTTTTTTAAAGTTTAATGTATTTCCAAAATAAATATGGTTATCTATCATTGCTGATAATAAATTATTTGCAGATGTAATTGCATGCAAATCTCCAGTAAAATGAAGATTTATATCTTCCATTGGAGCTACTTGTGATTTTCCTCCACCTGTTGCTCCACCTTTCATTCCAAAAACAGGTCCCATAGATGGTTCTCTTAGTGCTAAAACTGCTTTTTTATTTATTTTATTTAAAGCATCTGCTATAGCAATTGAAACTGTTGTCTTTCCTTCTCCCATAGGAGTTGGACTCATAGCTGTTACTAAAATTAATTTTCCGTCTTTATTTTCTGAAAACTTCTTTATCGCTTTAGTTCCAATTTTAGCTTTATATTTACCATAGCATTCTATATCATTTTCTTTTAGTCCTGCTTTTTTTGCTATATCTATTATATTTTTAAGTTTTACACTTTTTTGAATTTCTATATCTGTCATAAAAAAATCCTCCAATTTCAAATTACTTGACATTATTATATAGTAAAATTCTTTATCAATCAAGAATTTTATAAATAATAAAAAAAAGATTGATATAAATCTAATAATCAAATATTTTTGATTTTAGAAATGTATCAATCCCTTTTTATTTAAGATATATAGTAACATCTTAATTCTTTACTTTTAGAAAAAAATATTTTTTATTTTTTGTATAAATAATTTTGTGGATTTACAGTTTTATTATTTATTCTTATTTCTAAATGTAAATGTGGACCTGTCGAATTACCTGTTGAACCAACTGCTGAAATAACATCACCTGCATTTACTTTTTGACCTACTTTTGCATATATTTTACTACAATGTCCATACCATGTTTCTATACCATTTCCATGGTCAATTTTTACTAATTTACCATATGAACCACTATAAGCTGCAAAAGTAATTGTTCCTGATGCTGTTGCTTTTATATCTGTTCCTGACGAACATGCAATGTCAAGACCTGTATGTGTAGATCTTCTTAATGAACTTGATTCTCCATATCTAGATGTTATTTTGCCAGAAACTGGTAAAACTGACAAGTTTATTCCATTTATAGTCGCTATTGCATTTGCTCTTTCCTCTTCTTCTGCTTCTTTTTGTTTTATCTCTTCTAATTTAGTTTTAACATTTGTTTCTGCTACTTCCAAAGTATCTGTTTTTACCTCAGCTATATTTTCTGTATATTCTGTTATAATTTGTAAATTTAAATTATCATCATTATATTCTGACTTTATTTCATTTACAACTTGTTCTGCTTGCTCTAAAGTATCTACATATGCTTTGTTTTCATCGTCTAATGCTACTATATAATATTTATATGTTATAGTAGTATATTCACTTTTTAATTTTTCTAAAATTTCTTCTTCATGAATTTGAGTATTTCTTGCTATTAGCTTTTTTTCGTAATACACTGATTCTTTTAGAGAAACATCTTCTATATTTGCACCATTTTGATTTAAAATTTCTTCATTTATTTTATTTTCAAATGATACTTTACTTTTTATATATCCTAAATTTTCTCCTTGAATCTTTACTTCATATGCTGGTTTATATTTTATTGTCATAATCGCGATTATTACTACAAACCAAAACATTATTATCCCTAAAACTATGGCTACATCTTTTGTATGATTTTTTAGCTTTGTTTTTAAAATAATATGCACTCTCCTTTATATGTATTTTTTACGCGACTATTCCTTATTATACTACATTATTCAAAAAAATGCAAATTTTAATTTACTTTCACACTTTTTTATATGATTCATTTATGATAATGTCTTAATAAATCATTTAGGAA